>WLWD01006130.1_pt1 | contig 84475 bp, 61 predicted proteins | sample 6712731 | NCBI WGS metagenome assembly WLWD01 (sample SAMN12718690, study PRJNA576275) | sponge metagenome | isolation source: marine sponge | host: Mycale hentscheli | place: New Zealand: South Island, Marlborough, Capsize Point | collected 2014-11-01
TTTTGTTTTAATTATCATTCATCTTCTTTCTTATCAACATTCTTATTCTGTGACTTTTTTTTTAATTTTTAATGAATTGCCCTTTATTCTTATTGTTACCATTGCTATTCAATTATTTGTAATTGCTGGGCTTTTTTTAATCATAATCATCGTAGTCATCATCTTGTTTACTACCCCCACCCCCCTCCCACTGATGCTGGTACTGCTACTACTGCTGCTACTACTACTACTATATTGCTGCTATTTTGATTGACAATCAGGAGATTGTTTGTTTCACTCTTGTTTGAGCTCATCAACATGCCACAACACCATTTGGTAGACATGGACAATCCCAGAAGTAAAGACACAAAATAATGCAAAGGAGAATGTGATGTGGTAGAAGAAGGAAAGAGAAGAGAAAGAGAGAAGAGAAAGAGAGATGAGAAAGAGAGAGAGAGAGAGAGAGAGAAGAGAAGAGAAGAGAGAGAAGAGAAGAGAAGAGAGAGAAGAGAAGAAATTTCCATGATTTTTATGTCTGAAGAATATTGTCACACTTGATGTGAGCGTTGTGCCATGAATGAAAACAGTGCTTCTGTGCCAGGAATACCACAACTTTTAGTGCTTAGTCCACCATCACACCTCTGTGGGCTGCTAGTTCCTGTTTCCAAAATGTAGAGTGCGCAGTAGACTTCACTTAAGAAACACTTCCACACTATGAATGTGAGAGCCCAATTTCATACTGCTTCTCATACTGCTTTCTCATACTGTCTTCTCATATTCCAATCTCATACTGCTTTCTTGTCCCTGAATTGGAGAGCCACCTGGACATGAAAAGTAGCAGTAACAGCACCGTTGCTACTTCCTAGCACTAGACAAACGTCAAGAAACCGTACTCTTACTACTAGTCACTTGAATACACCGAGGACAACAACAACTATGACGATGATGATGATGGTTTTCTACTACATGCCACCACCATGATACCAACAAAGTGACACTCTGTAATAACCACTACATACTTCAATCAGAAGCTATACGCTGAATAACTCATTTTGATAACTCAGAATTAAGTAGCTACTAAGCTAAGAGTCAACTTCTCCTAGCTATACTGGTAACAAACTAGCTGGCTTTACTGACAAGTTTAGCTACTTACTTTAATAGAACTAGCTTGATAACAATGACTTAAGTAGTTACTAAGCTAGGAAGTAAGTAGCTGATGAGCCACTCAATTGGAACTAGCTATACTACTAACCAACTAGTCAGCTTTACTGACAAGTTTAGCTACTTAGTTTAATAGAACTGGATTGATAACAATGAATTAAGTAGCTACTAAGCTAGGAAGTAAGTAGCTGATTAGCCACTCCTAATTGGATCTAGCTATACTACTAACCAACTAGCCAGCTTTACTGACAAGTTTAGCTACTTAGTTTAATAGAACTGGCTTGATAACAATCAATTAAGTAGCTACTAAGTTAGGAAGTTAGTAGCTGATGAGCCACTCAATTGGAACTAGCTATACTACTAACCAACTAGCCAGCTTTACTGACAAATTTAGCTACTTAGTTTAATAGAACTGGATTGATAACAATGAATTAAGTAGCTACTAAGCTAGGAAGTAAGTAGCTGATTAGCCACTCCTAATTGCCAGCTTTACTGACAAGTTTAGCTACTTAGTTTAATAGACCTGGCTTGATAACAATCAATTAAGTAGCTACTAAGTTAGGAAGTTAGTAGCTGATTAGCCACTCCTAATTGGACCTAGCTATACTACCAACCAACTAGCCAGCTTTACTGACAAGTTTAGCTACTTAGTTTAATAGAACTGTCTTGATAACAATCAATTAAGTAGCTACTAAGCTAGGAAGTAAGTAGCTGATTAGCCACTCCTAATTGGACCTAGCTATACTACTAACCAACTAGCCAGCTTTACTGACAAGTTTAGCTACTTAGTTTAATAGAACTGGCTTGATAACAATGAATTAAGTAGCTACTAAGCTAGGAAGTAAGTAGCTGATTAGCCACTCCTAATTGGACCTAGCTATACTACTAACCAACTAGCCAGCTTTACTGACAAGTTTAGCTACTTAGTTTAAATAGAACTAGTGTTACTAACCACTTTGGCCTTGCATGTTGACAAATCGGCTCTCACAACTCCGTCCTGCCGAGAATTCTCCCAATTCCACCTTGAGTTGGGCGGACTTTGAACGTAGGCCATCCAGGCGGGTTCACCTGAACCGGTATATCTACTTTTAAGAACTGTCTAGACCAAAAAACGACAAGTGAAAGAGCACAACAAAATAAGAAACGATCGAAAGTTAGACAAATTAATTATGGTGGCATAGCTTGGCGTCTAGAAATGACCAGGCGTGGGTGGTGTTGCCTAGCAGCCAGCGTTCACAGCCGCGCGCAAGCGTTACCGCGCCGGGAGCGTCAAAACCAACTGAACGACGCACGACCTGAACGCAGCAGCTTGGCAGACGTTCAACCGTGAAAACCAACTGTCAGTTGGACCTGAAGATTCCGCCGACAACAGGGTGTCACCGTACTCTGGTGCTGTGCTTTGTTGGCCTCTTGTTCTACCTGGTTGCTTGCTTCACATGCTGCTAGAGGACCTGTCTCATACTTTCTGGCTCTCTTGCTTCACATGCTGCTAGAGGACCTGTCTCATATTTTCTGGCTCTCCTCCTTTTTCCTTTACTCATTTTTTTTTTCAATTACCATTCTTTTCAATGATTTTATTACTTTTTGTTTTAATTATTATTCTTTTCAATGATTACATTACTTTTTGTTTTAATTATCATTCATCTTCTTTCTTATCAACATTCTTATTCTGTGACTTTTTTTTTTATTTTTAATGAATTGCCCTTTATTCTTATTGTTACCATTGCTATTCAATTATTTGTAATTGCTGGGCTTTTTTTAATCATAATCATCGTAGTCATCATCTTGTTTACTACCCCCACCCCCCTCCCACTGATGCTGGTACTGCTACTACTGCTGCTACTACTACTACTATATTGCTGCTATTTTGATTGACAATCAGGAGATTGTTTGTTTCACTCTTGTTTGAGCTCATCAACATGCCACAACACCATTTGGTAGACATGGACAATCCCAGAAGTAAAGACACAAAATAATGCAAAGGAGAATGTGATGTGGTAGAAGAAGGAAAGAGAAGAGAAAGAGAGAAGAGAAAGAGAGATGAGAAAGAGAGAGAGAGAGAGAGAGAGAGAGAGAGAGAAGAGAAGAGAAGAGAGAGAAGAGAAGAGAAGAGAGAGAAGAGAAGAGAAGAGAGAGAAGAGAAGAAATTTCCATGATTTTTATGTCTGAAGAATATTGTCACACTTGATGTGAGCGTTGTGCCATGAATGAAAACAGTGCTTCTGTGCCAGGAATACCACAACTTTTAGTGCTTAGTCCACCATCACACCTCTGTGGGCTGCTAGTTCCTGTTTCCAAAATGTAGAGTGCGCAGTAGACTTCACTTAAGAAACACTTCCACACTATGAATGTGAGAGCCCAATTTCATACTGCTTCTCATACTGCTTTCTCATACTGCTTTCTCATATTCCAATCTCATACTGCTTTCTTGTCCCTGAATTGGAGAGCCACCTGGACATGAAAAGTAGCAGTAACAGCACCGTTGCTACTTCCTAGCACTAGACAAACGTCAAGAAACCGTACTCTTACTACTAGTCACTTGAATACACCGAGGACAACAACAACTATGACGATGATGATGATGGTTTTCTACTACATGCCACCACCATGATACCAACAAAGTGACACTCTGTAATAACCACTACATACTTCAATCAGAAGCTATACGCTGAATAACTCATTTTGATAACTCAGAATTAAGTAGCTACTAAGCTAAGAGTCAACTTCTCCTAGCTATACTGGTAACAAACTAGCTGGCTTTACTGACAAGTTTAGCTACTTACTTTAATAGAACTAGCTTGATAACAATGACTTAAGTAGTTACTAAGCTAGGAAGTAAGTAGCTGATGAGCCACTCAATTGGAACTAGCTATACTACTAACCAACTAGTCAGCTTTACTGACAAGTTTAGCTACTTAGTTTAATAGAACTGGATTGATAACAATGAATTAAGTAGCTACTAAGCTAGGAAGTAAGTAGCTGATTAGCCACTCCTAATTGGATCTAGCTATACTACTAACCAACTAGCCAGCTTTACTGACAAGTTTAGCTACTTAGTTTAATAGAACTGGCTTGATAACAATCAATTAAGTAGCTACTAAGTTAGGAAGTTAGTAGCTGATGAGCCACTCAATTGGAACTAGCTATACTACTAACCAACTAGCCAGCTTTACTGACAAATTTAGCTACTTAGTTTAATAGAACTGGATTGATAACAATGAATTAAGTAGCTACTAAGCTAGGAAGTAAGTAGCTGATTAGCCACTCCTAATTGGACCTAGCTATACTACTAACCAACTAGCCAGCTTTACTGACAAGTTTAGCTACTTAGTTTAATAGACCTGGCTTGATAACAATCAATTAAGTAGCTACTAAGTTAGGAAGTTAGTAGCTGATTAGCCACTCCTAATTGGACCTAGCTATACTACCAACCAACTAGCCAGCTTTACTGACAAGTTTAGCTACTTAGTTTAATAGAACTGTCTTGATAACAATCAATTAAGTAGCTACTAAGCTAGGAAGTAAGTAGCTGATTAGCCACTCCTAATTGGACCTAGCTATACTACTAACCAACTAGCCAGCTTTACTGACAAGTTTAGCTACTTAGTTTAATAGAACTGGCTTGATAACAATGAATTAAGTAGCTACTAAGCTAGGAAGTAAGTAGCTGATTAGCCACTCCTAATTGGAACTAGCTATACCACTAACCAACTAGCCAGCTTTACTGACAAGTTTAGCTACTTAGTTTAAATAGAACTAGTGTTACTAACCACTTTGGCCTTGCATGTTGACAAATCGGCTCTCACAACTCCGTCCTGCCGAGAATTCTCCCAATTCCACCTTGAGTTGGGCGGACTTTGAACGTAGGCCATCCAGGCGGGTTCACCTGAACCGGTATATCTACTTTTAAGAACTGTCTAGACCAAAAAACGACAAGTGAAAGAGCACAACAAAATAAGAAACGATCGAAAGTTAGACAAATTAATTATGGTGGCATAGCTTGGCGTCTAGAAATGACCAGGCGTGGGTGGTGTTGCCTAGCAGCCAGCGTTCACAGCCGCGCGCAAGCGTTACCGCGCCGGGAGCGTCAAAACCAACTGAACGACGCACGACCTGAACGCAGCAGCTTGGCAGACGTTCAACCGTGAAAACCAACTGTCAGTTGGACCTGAAGATTCCGCCGACAACAGGGTGTCACCGTACTCTGGTGCTGTGCTTTGTTGGCCTCTTGTTCTACCTGGTTGCTTGCTTCACATGCTGCTAGAGGACCTGTCTCATACTTTCTGGCTCTCTTGCGTTGCATGCTGCTATGCTGCTAGAGGACCTGTCTCATATTTTCTGGCTCTCCTCCTTTTTCCTTTACTCATTTTTTTTTTTTTTTTTTTTAAGTCCTAAAAGCATAGATGAAAGGCTTTTCCATTGTTAACCACTTAAATATTTCCACATGAAAGTACCGTCCCCGCCAATTTTATTGTTCTTTTGTCTAGACCTTATCGGACTCCAGACGCCGACAATGAATTACGTATTTAGATGTTGAGCTCAAATTGTCCCCTGTCAATTTTATGACCGGTTCGGTGTAGTGAACAAGGTATGAATATTATTTTATTTATTCTTTTTTCGTAAACACATTTAAACAAGAATTGAATTTTTAAAGCATATCAACACAACTCTTTAATATTGTGCAAAAAAAATAGTATTATTAGTATGCAAGGAGACGAGCTATAATTCGACCTTAAAGCTTCAAATTACACTAGCTGAAACCTGGTTTTGGAGGATCTGGTGCTGTCAGACAGAGTGCTCAGTTTATTCAGTTATTCTTCTAGCTCCTGAATTCAAACCTTGTACTACTACAAAAAAAAACTTTCAGAGGGACACAGCCACTCAAAGGTAAGTGTATCAGCAGTAGCATTTTAAAAAAATTATTAAAAACAAAACTAAGTGGACATATTTTAAATTTTTTTTAAGGGAAGTGGTATGTAATAAATGAATACAAAGGGAAATTAAAAAACAATGGAACTGTTATATTAGATAATATTGACATAGAGGTTTTAAATTATTTATTAATCTAATGTTTTGTAGTACTCAGGTTTGATTTTCTGCAAGACCACACTATTTTGCCAAGCGGTCAATTTATAATTTTTTCCCCTTCATTTCCTGCATTAGTGAGCTTTCTAGATAACCTTTCTAATTGTTTTGAGTTGCTTTTAAAATTAGGATGGACATTAACACAAATTCAAAATTAAATAGTTGTATTTTAAGAAAATAAGGTGTCAGTTACTATGCTAGTCATAGCCTTGGTGTAGACACTTAGAATATGACCAGGAATGACAAAAATAGAAAATTGGTAAAGTTGAAATTAGACACATCATCAGATAGCCACCTTCTTCAGCCAGCTTTCTCTAGGTTGATACAAATAAAAATCATTAATAACACTAAGAAAGTATAAATAACTATAATTATTGTAATCATAATACCAGACCCCCATAGTGTTAAGAAATGAAGTGAGGGCAAGGAATGGGAATGACTAAGATAAGATCTTATCATATTATATAAACAGTCTAGCCAAACTAGGGTAGTGACCATTCAGTTATAAACCATAACATCTTCGCTCCCATAACCCAATTAGACCAGGTGGCACCAGCAACTGCCCAGAGAAGTCTTCCAAGAGAATCTAGATCTTGAAATAGCATGTATAGTGAACACTTACTTGAATAAAGAACAATAACAAAACCATAATAGTTAAGTAGCTTATTGTACTTCTGGAGGGTGCAACTCTCAACTTCTAAACAAACACATATTGGCCAACTGTCCCAATATCTCCTCCAGGACAGTCCTGGATTTATCACTTGGCCACTGTCACAACAGACCTGTACTGTCAAAAATTTGGAGTGTTTTTGATTTGATTCGAGAATTTTTTATTTTATTTATTTATTTTAATGAATATATCGATTCAATCTGAAGAAAGTGACCGTGTGGACTTCATTGCTTCTTTATAATTTTTGTGATTTTGGGTGTGGTCTGGGGTGTGGCTTAATGTCCCGGAACTATGATTAGAAAAGTTGGCAACTGTGATCATCACTACACTAATTCCCATCCCACATCACAATCACATCCTGAGGTCAACATTTCTGTGTCATCTTCACCATCATCACATGTGGCTCTCCTTGTCCTGCATTCTATATCCACTGATGATGATCCATCTAACATCACTCAACATTCACTGGTGACCATCTTTTCTCTGAGGAGACACAATACACATCCCATTTCCCATACATCACACACAAGAACAAGCGAGCACACATGCGCACACATGCACACATATACCAGACAAGTGAGCACACACTGCACGAGCACACATGCACACATACAGGGACAAGCAATCATACATGCTGCCCACATATACACATAAGGACAAGTGAGCACACATGCAACACACACACACACCAATTCTCTTGCAAAACTCCTGGAGCTGGGCTAGGAACTGTTGCATGAGAAAAGGCCTCGAATTTGAATTTGCACCCCAGCTAATGCCAGGTACCCAATCACAGCTGGGTGGACTGGTGGGAGACAGATGGAAAACCAGATGGAAAAGTTGCTTTGCAGGCCCTGAGCCAAGGACACAACCACCACTACACACACACACACACACACACACACACACACACACACACACTCACACACACACACACACACACACACACACACACACACACACACACACACACACTCACACACACACACACACACACATCCTTTTCCACTTCCAACAATCTATAGCAGATAATCTACTGCTAAATCAACCCAGCTGGGCTTCAGTATTAATTACTCCAACTCTGCACTCTTGGAAATAAAAATAATAAATTTTAGTAATAATTAGTAAAAATAATATTAAAGAGGTCAATGCTTGCTAATCATTACACAAAAAATGTCAATACTTCAAGAATTACACAAAAAATTCAATACTTAAAGAATTACAGAACAAATTATAATTAATACTATCAACAACATCTTAGTTGAAAGGGGTGTGCCCTTCACAGAAATATTTCAAAACCACAAATCATGGCTAGCTAGGGTAGCTGAGAGTGATAGGCACTGGTGAGGAAAATTTAGCTAAGCAAAACACATGCAATGTAACATATTCAGTTGTTGTTGTTTTCATCTGTGCTCACACACAAAAACACAAACACAGATACACACAAACACACACACACACCAGACTAGTCAATCTCAGATGGTCAACAGCTGACAGAAGGGGTGGTGTGTGTGTGGAGGGGAGGGGAGGGGGTGGTTATAATGCTTATTTGGTCAAATTTTGAGCTTTAGTGTATGTACCTCTTATACAGTATGTAAATACAGAATTGGAGTGTTTGTTTGACGGCTGGTTGTCGTACCTCATTGGCAGAGCACTTGTGCGTTAAGCAAGCGGTCCTGGATTTGATTCCCAGTGGCGACCTAATCTTTTTATTTCTGTGTTGTTAAAAAAAAGCCTAGCTGAAAGAGAAAGAATAACACATTTCTTTAATATGAGACGTTTCCAAGTATTTTTTGGGCAGTAAGTTTGTGTAATGCATTCTAAAATGGTTTTCAGGAAAGAAACTGGCCGACGTCATTTCCCACCACAAAATAAGCCCCACAGCTACATCCTAGTTACTATGTGAACTCCTCACAGGGTAAACTTAGCCCATTATTAGAAAACTGCTTTCTTAAAAGATTCCACCAATAAATGGGTGTGTCCGGCAGAATTTACACATAATTTCAAAAATTTGAAGATACCTCTTATATTTGCCAAAGGTGCCAACAACATTGCAAGGCACTGCATAATGTGCTTACAATATACAAAGTGATGAAAGACATCATTAAATAACCATTTTTCCTGTCTCGCTCACCAATAATATTGATGAAAACAATAGCAGGTATGTATAGCCAAGAGTTTGTTGCCGAAAGTTACAGGTCCTTTAAGTAGTACAGACATGGTAAGAGCTACTACTAGGAGATATAATAGCACAGAAAACTGCGGTATTTGGGATTCAGCATGATGGAGAGAGAAAATTTTCACAAGGCGAAGCCGAGTGAAATTTCTCGCTCCACGAGTGCTTATTTATCCGAATACCACAGTTTTCCATGCTATCATGCGTTACTATCATAGCCAAAGATAAGTTCATTTCTGCAGCTAAGAAAACCATAATCTTGTATTATATTTCCGTCAAAGAAATTTTTTTCATCCCGGTTCAGCTATTATTCATACTTTTCTTACCGCTGCTAAATAGCATTTGCCTGGAATTTTGCCGCAACATCGCCTAGCGGGTAAAAGTGCTGCAAGGTCGCAAAGAGATCGACATAACCAATCAGATCATTATTTCAGTTTTCCACTGCTGTGGTATTTCAAATTAATACCACTATTTTTTTATTGAAAAATGACTCAGCTAGAGTATTATTATTATTATCCTTATTAATATTAATATTGTAATTATTATTGCTATTACAATTACTATTATTATTATTATTATTAATAGTAGTAGTAGTAGTAGCACAGTAGTAGTAGATGTAGTAGCAGTAGTAATAGTTAGCTCTAGTTCGTCTTAGACCACTGCTTCAGTCAGACCCCAAGACCTTTAAGTCTAGCTGATAGGAGTCTATAGCTTATAATCCTGTGTGTACGAAATCAAATAATGTGCCAGTTTTCGCACCATGAAATGGGCGTATACTGCATGATCGTTTCCAAAAAAACGGCAATAAAATGGTAAGCATCACACCATAGCAGACGTAAAAAAATAAGCGTTCCGTGTAATTGTAACTATTCTTTCCACAACGGTTGCACCGTTCATTAATTCTTCTGCGTTGAGAAGTCCAGTCGTGGTGCATAAGATAATTTGCTCCAGACTTAACAGAATTACCTGTCAATTAGGAGGCTTCCAGTGAGTTACATTTGAGTTTAGAGAGATAACTTTAAATATGCAATTTTCCTTTCACTTAGTAATGTGACAAAAAAAAAAATTATGAAGCTGTACATTATGATATATCACACTACTACCATTTAAAATTTTTGAAGCTACAGTTTAGAATTGTTGGACAAAAGTTTTTCCCTATTTCCAGAATGTGGTGTTACAGATAAGCAGTCTTCACAAATTCAGACTTCAATCTAGTGGGAGGGGCTGGATGCTTCTCCTCAACTTTCTGCTCCAACCTCCCCCCCCCCCCCCCCCCCCCCCCCCCCCCCACCCCACCCCCCCCCTCCCACCCCCATACATTTGTATATTGTGTGTAGTATGCTGTTGAGGCTGACGAAAGTACAACCGTTAGTTCATAACATTTTTATGCTAACTACTTGCAATGATAAAAACATAGTCTCTTATAACTTAGTATATTATATAGAGTGATCAATTTGCCACTGAACTATTCTGAACTATTCTGATTAAAATTCACTGATTAATTAAGCTTATTAAAATTGATCTCTTATGGGGAGTTAATTGATTTATTATGCGATGGATTGTGTGTATTTGACTGTATAAAGGGTGTCACTGTGGTAGTACATAAGTGTCACATAGTAGATGGTGTCGCTACTGTGGATGATGTCGCTACTGTGGATGATGTTGCTATTGTGGATGGTGGTTGTAGGCAGTATGGCTGCTATTCTGACAACAATTCAGAGGCGGCGCCGACGGTCCGGCCATTTAGCCGGACCACTTTTTTGTATAGGTGGGTGTGGTCAATTTATTGCGCACTAGGTTGAAAATCGCTTGCACTGCGCACACTGACTGCTATGGCAGCATCCTGCAGCTCTATTACTGTGCTCATTCTTCAACCATGGTGGAAGATTTACCTGAATCCCTACATCAGCAACAATCTTATGATTCTTCATGTTCACCAAGAATATACGGACAACATCAACTTGACAGAAGTTGCCAATGATTTTGTAAGCAGAGGTGATCGAAGAATTAAACTATTTGGACACTTTTAGAACCTAGACATTATTATATTATCTTATTAAATGGTCAACATTATTTTTGTTTTTTACATTGTAATTGTTCATTAAGCTCTCTTAATTATTGTGTGGTGAAGCCCACCACATTATCAGCAGCAGTACCTACAGACATCAACGCGTAATTATATTCATAGCACACATTATCATCCTTATATCATCTTATCCATGGCGCATGCGTGGCAGGTTTCATATATTATGGCTTGTCACACGTGTACGCCCGCTCAGTTGTCGTTGACCTTAATTCCACGATCCTTGAGTAGAGGTTTGAAACCCTCAATTTGGGAGGTTGGAAAGCTTTGAACAGCTTTGGGATAGCTAAGACAACTCAGGTGGCAGCCTACTTGGTCTGTTTCCCTTAGCACCACCACAATTGTTGTTATCATTGCTATTACAACTATATAACTTGATACCAGAATACAAGTAAGAAATGAAAAAGAATGATATCAATAGTTTAATTTAGTGTAAGTAGTACTGTAAAAGTGAGAAGAAGAAAAAATGAAAATGTGCAGATAGAGTAGCTTGCTGGTGGTGCAGCCCAGAGTTGCTACTGCATTTCCCTGTTGCACTGTGATATACAGAGAGCCTCTGGAAAAGATGACTGGTGGAATTCACTTCACCTGACTACTGCCTCAGTTGATTTTCCAGCATCTACAAAAAGTGAAGTAAGCCGGCCAACCACCTCCAGAGGTCTCTATAGCAATTAATTAAAATATTTTAACCTCAAGCCACACCCACTTCCTGGCCTGACCACCTAAAATTTGCCAGAGCCGCCTCTGCAATTGCTGATAACTGGCTTCAAAAGAAAGTAATACAGTGAGGTCCGGGTGGTAGAGTGGGAAACATAACGAAAAAGTGGAAATAAGCAGCCTGGTTACTAGGATTGTCTAGAATTAGATGATGGAGGCCATGGTTGCAGCCTAGAATTAAATTAGTTTGGGATTAAAACATAGCTAACAATGTCTATGACTGATATATTTCTGTTATTGCTTACTGTGTACCTAGAGTATTGCCCTTATTTGGTCATACACTAATGGGTTTGTGGTAATAACACTACCTCTCACAATGAAGTGGCTGACTAAGCTAAAACCAAAGGGTGTTTAGGTCAGATACACAAAATTAAAAATAATAATAATATTTTCTGGCATTTTAGCAAGTAACTATAGCCTTCATCACTAAGGTGTCAACCCTCAGCATTACTAAACACTACCTTGTTATTACAATATACAGTAGGGGCCAAAAAAAGTTCCCATGAGTCGGTTTAAGGACTTTCTAAAGTCTGTACTGAAGACTTTTAACACGATTTTTTTGAGCAACTTTTAGCCGACTTTTTTGGCAATTTTTTTTTTTTTTTTGTACCGACTTTTTTCTCTAGCGACCTTTCTGAGTCTGACTTTTTTAAGGTTAGGGGCAGAACCCTTCTAGAGCATTTCAGTTATTGTGGTTAAACAAGTACAGGCAGCACCTGCTTGATGTGTAGCAGCTGCAAAATCAGATTAAAACTAGGCTGTAAACCATTTTTTAAAAGAATACACTATACAACACGGTTCAGCAGCTGGTGACTTGTGTAGTCGGCATTTGGTTGATACAAAGTCTTTAAAAAGTCTCCTTACCCTAGAGACTATTTTTCGCTAAAAAGTCTGGTCGCTATGGGAACTTTTTTTGGACCTCTACTGTAATCTCAGACTAAAAGAACAAGCAATCTGTTAATCAGGCATCAATAACTCAAGCAATGAAAATGATACATGGAAACTGTCTTCATAAGAGAAGGTCAGAAACACTCACCAGTATACATTTTCAACGCGAAACCTTCCAACTCCAACAACTTCCCTGAGCATAAAGCAAACTATACACCGCTGGCAAGAAATTATTTGCTTATCATGACATGACGCTAGGGGGCGTTGCCATAAAAGCTGGTACTTATGCAGAGCTGAAACAGCGCATTTTCTCAATAATTAGCCCGAAATAAAAAATAAAAAAAACAATGAATGGTCCTAAATCTTCGTTATGAGTAAGTTCATACCTAAATGAACGATTAATTGTCAGATATCTCCAAAATCAGAGTGTGAGAGACCGACAGACAGACAGACAGATAGACAGACAAAACAGACAGGACGACTACTATAACCCTCTTGCGCATGGACATTGAAGGTTAATAACTAACAAAATGGCAAAGTTATGACTACGGTGTGATACTAGCTATAAACTATCAAAGAATTGCATTGGTTATAAAATTGTTCTTATTTGAAAGATAAACCACAGGACTTTACAATAGCAGAATCTGCTGTGTGATTCTTCTGACACTATACTCTATTTTCAGTCCAACCATGTCATGAAATCCAGTCTCAGCTTCACAAAGATGTTATATGATAATACTATGCCAATGGTACACAGAAAGGCATCTGTTCACAACCCTAACCCCACCTCCTCCTCCCCCACATCATTGAGTTACTTCAAACATCAAAAGGCTAGGCCTTCGTTTACACATATACATAGGTATAATATAATGACATAATAAAAAGTTTAACCACAAGATGTATAATAAAAACACACTTATGAGAGCCAAGGGTTAATATCTACAGACATAATGCATTGTACATGTTGTGTTCAAGATTACATATATGTGACCGTCTACAGGAAAACCGGGCACAACTCAGCACCCTTCGAAAAAATTTTTTTTGCACTTACAGAGTTCTTGGCGTCCAGATATTGGTAACGGACAGCTCCAGAATGCACCAGCTTCGCCTGGACTCGAGCTCACTGTGTCCGGCTGAAAAAATACCACCTTATTTGTGTGAGCTCTCCAAGTTTTATCGTCGTAGCTTAAGTCGTTCCCACTATAATAGACCTAACCGTTCCCTTTCGTCGGCTTGAAAAAATACATTTTTAAGAAATCGATCGATCTTTTATCGATATTTACGCACGCCGCGTTGTGCCCGGTTTTCCTGTAGGCGGTCACATATGTAACCGTCTATAGGAAAACCAGGCACAACGCAGCACCCTTCGAAAAAAATTTTGTTGCACTTACGGAGTTGTCGGCGTCCAGATATTGAGCTCTCCAAGTTTTATCGTCGTAGCTTAAGTCGTTCCCGCTATAATAGACCTAACCGTTCCCTTCCGTCGGCTTGAAACAATACATTTTTAAGAAATCGATCGATCTTTTCTCGATATTACGCACGCCGCGTTGTGCCCGGTTTTCCCGTAGACGGTCACATATATACATCATTAGTGAAACTCCTCCAAGATGTTCCATAAAAAATACGGAACTTGCTGGTCTGTGTGTGTATGTGTGTGTGTGTGTGTGTAAGCGTAAGTGTAAGTGTGTGTGAATTAGTGGTAACGAGTGCATGTGTTGATGTATGTATGTGTAAGTTCATGTATTGCATGTTGGCACTCTCACCTTTGAGTAGAAACTCTCCAAATGCAACGGCCTTCACATGGACACCTTCAAATACTGCCACCACCTATATATACACAATATGTGCATATTTTTTTAACCTGAGTTGCTTAAAAAGTATCAGTATCCTGACTAGTTCACACATACACACTTAATTAGGTGTGCTGCAGCACAAACTTAGCTACCTATTCATTTATCAATAAATGTGTGTGGATTATCTTATGTATCCTACATGGAATGATGAATATTTCATGTGAGTGGGTGTGTCTGTCAATATTTTTAATTCAAGTTCCGTATGTGTGTGTGTGTGTATGTGGATGCGTGTGGGTGTGTGTGTGTTTGTGTGTGAGTGTTTGTGTGTGAGTGTTTGGGCTAGGGCTAGGGCTAGGGCTAGGGCTATCCACAAAGAACTGTACCAGGTAGTGGTCAATTAAGCTCTTGTAATTACCAGAGCTGATCCTAGACCAAGATAACTCATTCTTCACCAGTACTGAAAGTTGCTCCATAGTAGCTGCTACTGCAGTAGAAATCCTTAATTGGTCAGGACAAATCCTATCTTAAATCTTTTCTCTTTCACCTCATAAAAAATATAAACTTTACTGCACTTTTTTTTTTGGTTGATATTCTAGTTAAGAAAGCAAATAATTTTGAAGTGAAATAATGATGTTATATGATCCAAAGCTTGTATGCTATATCTAATCTCTTTGCACATCTTCAAAATCTTGACACTTGTTAGTCAATTAAACTCATAAAAGTACGGCGAGTAATTTGCCCATTCAAAATATATGGGAAAAATAGCTGTTCAATTAAAATCGCACGGGGAAAGTGAAATAGTGTGTAACTAATTGAAATAGCATGGTAACTAAGTAGAAATTAAGTGAAATACCGTGGTAGCTAAGTGAAATAGTACAGATAAGTGCGCACACGTGTAGCATTAACCTTGGAAACGTACAGCTCGAGTAGTTTCTAGTTGGAGACAATGTCATTCTTTACCACGGAAGCTCAACTACACGTATTAGACGGAATGTTTTTCAACAGATTAGGAGGAGCCATACGTTAAAAACGAAGTTCCAGCGGAAGCTAATCCCGAAATAAGGAGATAGTGAGTAAACATACAGTGTAGCTACAATTGCAAATGACTTTTTAAAAAGCTGGCCTACTATTAGCGTAACCTGTGCTATTAGGGATCAATTACACAGTTACCCATGCCATAACTCATACATATTAGTCCCACTAGTTGGTCTGCAGGCCAGTTCTGCCTCCACTGAACTATACAAACGACTACTGAATTTATTCTTTAGGCAATACCATCATAATAGCACTGATGATGGTCATTGAAGAGTGATTGAAACGTTTGCTAAATTAAAACTTAACATGGACTAGTCAAAATACTATATAATTGTATCTATAAGTATGTCAATACCTAGTCACACAGGACTTTATAAGATTCTTCTGCACAGGCCATCTTCGCCCTACGCACTGCAACACTTCAGTATTATTTACAATTTGTTATAGCTGATTAAAAAAACGCAGCATAAAGGAGTTGCTAAGGCCAGGGGGCGTGTCTTGTATTTATATTTAGTATATTATTACCGCATGTCTCTGTGGTACTACGAACTACTGGTTGCAGGCAGATGTAATAACCTAACATGATAACTATGAACACAGATGATACGTGAGTGGGTCTAGGAAAAGGGACTTTATGGCGCAAACAAAAAAAATAGAGTTTTCTATGCTAATAAAAAGCTACAATTTATTTCAATTTAGTGCTAAAATCCTGGAGGGTAAAACCTTCGACGCGCATATTGTCCGTTAACTTAACGGCGTACTCCACATACGCAATTAAATTTTGCAGCCGTTTCTTAACGGCGACTAATGAAGTTTTGCGTGGAGTTCTTTTCAGCTTTCATAGCGTCTCACAGCCGGTCTTGTCGGAATCTTTGGCTACTCCACTCGATGTAGTGGTAAACTTTCAGCCAGAGGTAAGCTGTAGAGTGCATGCAATAGTCTCAAAGCTATGCTTTTTTAGCTGCTTGTTTGAAACTCCTCCCATTCCCCATTTATTGTACTTTGAGAATGAGAGAGAATAAAACGTAGCTTGTCTTTTCACAGCACCACGCTTTGGGTCTTTTAAGTTGTTTCGACATTTGAAATTTGGCATAGACGTAGAGTAAAGGTCACTAAGACTAATTCTGCAAAAAACAAAAATTGGAGAAAGAAAGAATTTTTCCAATGACTTACTTATGGAGCTTTTAATTATCTCAATTTCAATTTTTGCACCGTAAGGTCCCTTTTCCCAGACCTGTTCACATATGTAAAAATATTGCACCTTCAGTTTACTTTAACACATTTCCTATGTGATATACAATTCAATCATCAAATCAGATTGCTCAATTGGAGTATATATATGTATATTTCATAACCACCTCCTAGGAGGTGAATAAGTTAAATGTCTAAGTAAGCTTTCATGTGTTTCCTATAACCCAGAGCCATGGTACAAGTCAGTTGCACCCCTTCATTTGGTCAGTACATAATTTACACTACCTTTGACCCTTAGTTGTGTAAATGCCGTCCAAAACTCCACATTATGGTATAACCAATACATATTGTAGATCAGATTATTTTTCTTTTAAAGCACATTGAGAATCACGCAAGCATTCAATATTCTTACATTGAACACTCCAGTGCTCTTCCGCATAATTCTGAACAACTATAGTTTTAGATGCATGGGAAACTTGTACCTCAGAACTACAAGGCTTTGAAGCACAATCGTTTTACTATAACGAAAAAATATACAACGTACAGGCCCTTATTGTACAATATGGGGAAGATATTCATGCTATTTCCACGAGCCGAAGGATTGTGAAAAAACGTATGCATGCTCTTAATATTCTACCCATATTGCACGCTGACTCGTGCATTAAGTATTATTTATTTATATACTGAGGTGAAGATACATATATAAAGTAGGTCTAGTATCTTCAAATATATGAGGTGGAGAGTGCTCAATAGGTAAAGTATCTTCAAATATAATATTATAGTATGCATAAAATAGGTAAAGTATGTTCAAATTTATAATACTCCATAGGAACGTGTCGTACATATTCGGTTCACGAATATTTAGAAATACAGAAAAAAAAGCATGTAGAAATAACTTGAAGCAGCGTAATGCACACTGAACATCCACATTGCGCAATTTTAAGGGAAAACAGAAGCTCACAAAAACAATAGAAGATCATTACCAATTTCAGTGGTTAACATGGTTTCTATGACTACATCAGCCGGAATATGTAGATTTAGTACAATAACTTGGAAATTTTTCTACTGCATATACAACAGATTCGAACACATACACACGCACACCACACACTCACATCTGATAACCCACACAGTAGCTATACACACACGTATATACGTAGTTACTTACAAAACGGTGTAGAATAGGTTGTGCTTTTGCCATAGAATGCCCAACTATCTATGAAGTACCCCGCCTCCAGCAGTATCGTGTACAACAGATAGTACAACAAACAACAAAATTAATGTCCGACTAATTGGACTATCAAAAAATATCAGTTGGAGTGCTTATTATTATAAAGAATAGTGGATTAAATCTGTACTTTCTACAATGTCAGAGCCAGGCTAACACGAAAAATTACAATTTTAGCATAAACAATGTATTGCCTACGGTTTTATACAACACATATATGGAGGTAGTAAGATGAGAAAGGTGTGAATCTAAATGAAAAATACATTCCATGTGTCCAAATATTATACACACACACACACACACACACACACACACACACACACACACACACACATACCACAATCATACAACAACTGAATCTTGAAAGGTCAAGGAAAATACTTTTTTTTTTAAAGTCAACGGAAATACAGCAGACCCTCATTTATCTGAACCTCGTTAATCTAATCCAAAACCTCAATAGCCCAAACATTCCTACGATGTGATTGTAATAGCCAGGCTGTCTATAGTAACTTTCAGCTCCGCATAAGTACCAGCTGTGGGTTCGCATTTTTGGTGATTCATTTTTACAGTAAATATGCCTACTTGTATTTCTGTGCTAGTTTCTGCTCAGAGGCGGGCGAGTCACAGCTGGTAAATATTAACATGCACAATTACATTTCTATACCAAGCACATGCAGTCTGTGATTTTAACAAAATATTTTCTCAGACCCAAGTAATAATTTATTTCGCTATTCCTGATCAGGTATCAATAAAGCTCGAGGAACGAAAATGGTAGATATAAAAGCTGTCTTCAGCATTTATAAGCATTCTAAATTCACTATCAAGGAAAGGACCTCAATAACTTGATGAAGTGGTCTAAATCTCCAATCATGGCTAGAAAGGCAAATAAAAAGAAGTTAACTAGAAAACGACAGACGCTACAAATACTAATAAAATAACAACAACAATAACTACTACTACTACTACTGCTGCTGCTGCTGCTGCTGCTATACAAATAACTAACAATACCACCAACTAACAAGTACTAAACAAACAACCAATATTACAAATACTAATAAAATAACAACAATAACTACTACTACTACTACTACTGCTGCTGCTGCTGCTGCTATACTAATAACTAACAAATACAAACAAACAAGTACTAAACAAACAACCAATGTTACAAATACTAATAAAATAACAACAACAATAACTACTACTACTACTACTACTGCTGCTGCTGCTGCTATACTAATAACTAACAAATACAAACAAACAAGTACTAAACAAACAAGTACTAAACAAACAACCAATGTTACAAATACTAATAAAATAACAACAACAATAACTACTACTACTACTACTACTGCTGCTGCTGCTGCTGCTGCTGCTGCTGCTGCTGCTACTAGTCCTAGTTAGTGGTGAGCTTGAGCACAAATTGTGAACAAACCTCTATCAGGGTTAGATACAGAACTCTTCGCAAGCAATGGGGAGGAACATCAGCGCCAGTGTGTGGGACTATGGAGATTATGTAACCATCCAGCTATCCAAATGAGGAAATTAGCTCATGGTTCCAACCTAGTTCAGCACCGATCATCTATGAATTAGGTTATTGGACAGCAAAACCCGAACACTCATAATTAATGAAATATGTATTAGAGTAGGAGAATTGTATAGATTAGGGAAGGTCATCATTTTGTGGATGGGGAAAGGGGGAGGGGGGGGGGAGAGGGGGGAGGAGGCTTAAGGTCTTCCTCTCTCCCTCTGTATCAAACACTGATAGTGCATAATAACACACGCATAGTAATTCAGATAACACACGATTGGGGTAGTCGCACAGGAAACATAGCTTGCTCTCTCACCGAGGAAAGAAAGCGGAAAAAGTACATGTAGCTGTTGACTATTAACTTTAGCTAGCACACAGTTGTAGCTTCAAGACTTTGTGACTCACTAAACGACCGGTAGCTCCAAACAAAACCACTCGGCTACTGAAAAAATAGCAGTTTGGTAAAGTATCTACAATACCATGCTAACCACTCACCCAGCATTTAGTGAAATGAAGAAAAGATGCATTTATAGTACAATTTTGGCCCTAAACAAAAAAGACCGGAGGGTCCGGATGTCAAACCTATGTACCAATCTGTACCACCAGACAACACAATTGCTGTGTGGCCAATGAAACTACATCACATGATCAACTGACAATTGAGGTTTTAAATGGCCTCATAACCGCAAGATAATGGATCAATTTGAAATTTGGTACAGTTCATTGCAAAGCAACCAGGAGCAACGGTTTGGAAAAGAATCTGATGGTTACATGTATAAATATAAATACGATTTTCAATTATTCAACTCTATAATTCTATCTCATTCACTCGCAACTACTACTACTACTACTGATACAACAAAGTAATACGCTATAATAACTCCTTAAACTACGGTAATAAGCTAATGCATTGCACAGCATATCCGATAGCTAGGTAGACAAATTTAGTTAGCTACTGCTATTTCTACCTACTACCATCCTTTACTAAGTAACTAGCTCACTATCAAAGTTAGCTATTTAGTTATATACATCAAGTGTTAGTTACTAACCATTTTAGTGTGTGTTGACAGTAAGTACCGCCTGAGTTAGGTGGACATAGAACGTACGCTTCTCTGGCCATCCACCCAAATTGAGTACTGATATAAATATACCTTTTCCAACCATTTCGACCAGTAAAGGAGCTAATAAAACACGAAAGAGCACAACAGCTGTTAGCTAGTAAAAGTCTGACGCTCAATGTCTGACGCTCAATACCTGGCGCGCGGAGTAACTTAGCAACAAGCGTTTACCGGGCGCGCGCTGACGTTACTCATTGAACGAACTGGGCGAACTGCATGAACCCAGAGGCCAACGTTTTCTATCGTAATTGGCGAGCGAGCGTAGCGAGCGAGACACTTACAGGGGTAACACAATCGAAAATCGGGGATGTTTATAAATTTATTTATTTATTTGGCGAGCGAGCGTAGCGAGCGAGACAGTATTAGGGGTGGATAATGCAAAATCGGGTATATGTTATATATATGTATGTATGTATGGATGGTACGTATGCTCTTTAAACGCGCGCGCGGAGTACGTTTTTCTCCTAAAAACACGGCTATTTAGGCTTCACTCCAGTTTATTCTGAAACTACAGCATTAAGCAAACCTTACTTTATACTTAAGCTCCAAAGTATGAGAAAATTCCAGCTAAAACGCTTGTTTTCAAGACACAAAAAGTTGATTCGACAGGTTACTATGGCATTGAAGACCCTTTTCCAGACTTAATTTCAAAACTTCGCCGTTTTATGGGGGGATACGGAGTGCCGGTTGTTGGTTGTCAAGAGCCGTTGGTAGTCAGAATGCCGTAGTATTAATGCTATGGAAGCTACTACTTCTCGAGGGAAGCTGAGATAAGTAGCAATTCCATATTTGTTAGCTAAATATGTGACCGTCTATAGGAAAACCAGGCACAACGCGTCACCTTCGAATTTTTTTTTTTTTGCACTTACGGAGTTGTTGGCGTCCAGATATTGAGCTCTCCGAGTTTTATCGTCGTAGCTTTAGTCGTTCCTGCTACAATAGACCTAACCGTTACCTTCCGTAGGCTTGAAACAATACATTTTTAAGAAATCGATCGATCTTTTCTCGATATTACGCACGCCGCGTTGTGCCCGGTTTTCCCGTAGACGGTCACATATGCAAAATTAACTCTGGCCTTTCTTTTTTGTATATAGCTAAGAGCTAGTCAACAGTGACTGGTAAATTCAAATAGTCAGATTGGCTCAAATTTGGTACTACAAAAGTTACCACTGCTCAAGAAAATGAGGTAAGAAAGTAATTTTGTATTTGTGTGCTGAAATTGATTGTCTTTTGTTTTTGTAGGTGAGAGCTTGTTGTCAAGAATTCAAGGTAATTCAGATGGTCAAAGTAACTTCAATTTGATACTACAGAAGTTATCAATACTCAAGAATGATGTAAGTAGTAATTCCATATTTGTTGGCTAAAATTACAAATAATAACACTGGTTTATTTTTTTATCGTAGCTGAGAGCTTGTTCAAGAGTTACTGGTGATTGAGATTATCAGAATGGTTGATGTTTGATACTACAAAAGTTACCATTAATAAGGTAAGAGAGGGATTTTGTATTTGTTTGCTGAAATCAAATGTCATAACTGCTATTATAGTGTTTGCATGAAGTAAGCTAAAACATAGTAACATTTTATGTTACCTAACTATCAGGCTCGCTCGCCATTTGTGCTCAAGCACACCACTAGTTTATTTGTATATATGTACGGACGTACGTAAGGCGTTTTTGTACTTTGACCCTCGCGTTTTTGTGTTAGTTCGGTTGTCGACCCCGTCCCAAATTGCACTAAACGGAATCCTCTGGTTTATCGATCAGTACCCGTATCACCCTAGAAATTGAATTGTTTACCGTTTTGAATTCTTTTGCCGGTGCAGTTAAAACTTGAAAACTTAAGGGACTTCCATTTCTATTCGAGTTAGTGGCGGTGGTAAGTCAATGCGCTCTTTGTCATGGTTATAAGCCGTGCGCACAGTGTTTACCTGAAAATACATTGTCCACTAGACTACTGCGAAGGTAAGTCTGTGTAGGTGCATGTCCAGCTGTGTCAAAGCATTGTGTGTTACAACCACTACTTAGCTAAAGAATATCACAAAGAAAACTTTTAAATAACGTGTATTGTTTTGTTGTTGTTGTTTTTTCCTTCAATTCAAGCAGTTGCAGAGAGTTGTTACTATGGCACTGAAATCCCTTTACCCTGTATGCTAAATTAAAAAACTGGACCTTATTTTCAGTAGCTTCAGTGTTAGAAGTCAATAAAAATAGTATAGTCTTTAGGCTCGCTCGCCATTTGTGCTCAAGCACACACTAGTTTATTTGTATATATGTATGGACGTACGTAAGGCATTTTTGTACTTTGACCCTCGCGTTTTTGTGTTAGTTCGGTTGTCGACCCCGTCCCAAATTGCACTAAACAGAATCCTCTGGTTTATCGATCAGTACCCGTATCACCCTAGAAATTGAATTGTTTACCGTTTTGAATTCTTTTGCGGGTGCAGTTAAAACTTGAAAACTTAAGGGACTTCCATTTCTATTCGAGTTAGTGGCGGTGGTAAGTCAATGCGCTCTTTGTCATGGTTATAAGCCGTGCGCACAGTATTTACCTGAAAATACATTGTCCACTAGACTACTCTGCGAAGGTAGTCCTGTGTAGGTGCATGTCCAGCTTGTGTAAAGCATTGTGTGTTACAACCACTACTTAGCTAAAGAATATCACAAAGAAAACTTTTAAATAACGTGTATTGTTTTGTTGTTGTTGTTTTTTTCCTTCATTCAGAGTTGCAGAAGAGTTGGTTACTATGGCCACTGAAATCCCTTTACGCCTGTATGTTAAATTTAAAAACTGGACCTTATTTTCAGTAGCTTCAGTGTTAGAAAGTCATAGTATGTCTTTTTAGGCTCGCCTCCCATTTGGCTTCAGCACCCACGAGTATTTGATACTAAGTGGTGTGCTTGAGCACAAATGGCGAGCGAGCCTAAAGACTATACTATTTTTATTGACTTCTAACACGGAAGCTACTGAAAATAAGGTCCAGTTTTTTAATTTAGCATACAGGGTAAAGGGATTTCAGTGCCATAGTAACAACTCTCTGCAACTGCTTGAATTGAAGGAAAAAAACAACAACAAAACAATACACTTTATTTAAAAGTTTTCTTTGTGATATTCTTTAGCTAAGTAGTGGTTGTAACACACAATGCTTTGACACAACTGGACATGCACCTACACAGACTTACCTTCCCAGTAGTCTAGTGGACAATGTATTTTCAAGTAAATACTGTTGCGCAAGGCTTATAACCATGACAAAGAGCGCATTGACTTACCACCGCCCCTAACTCGAATATAAACTGCACCCGCAAAGAATTCAACTGTAAACATTTAATTTCTGGGTGATACGGGTACGGATCGATAACCAGAGATTCTGTTTAGTGCAATTTTTGGGACGGGGTCGACCACATACTAACACAAAAATACGGAGGGTCAAAGTACAAAATGACATACATACGTCCAAACATATATATAACTAGTGGTGTGCTTGAGCACAAATGGCGAGCGAGCCTAAGACTATACTATTTTTATATGAATGATTTTAACTTCTAACACTGAAGCTACTGATAAGGTCCAGTTTTTTTATTTAGCATACAGGGTAAAGGGATTTCAGTGCCATAATAACAACTCTCTGCAACTGCCTGAATTGAAGGAAAAAAACAACAACAAAACAATACACGATATTTAAAAGTTTTCTTTGTGATATTCTTTAGCTAAGTTGTGGTTGTAACACACAATGCTTTGACACAACTGGACATGAACCTACACAGACTTACCTTCGCAGTAGTCTAGTGGACAATGTATTTTCAAGTAAATACTGTTGCGCACGGCTTATAACCATGACAAGGAGCGCATTGACTTACCACCGCCACTAACTCGAATAGAAAAACTGCACCTGCAAAAGAATTCAAACGGTAAACAATTCAATTTCTAGGGTGATACGGGTACTGATCGATAAACCAGAGGATTCTGTTTAGGCACTTTGGGACGGGGTCGACCACATAACTAACACAAAACGCGAGGTCAAAGTACAAAATGACTACGTACGTCCATATATATAATAACTCCCCGATTTTCGATTGTGTTTTACCCCTGTAATGTCTCGCTCCTTACGCTCGCTCGCCAATAACATCCCCGATTTTCGATTGTGTTTACCCCCCTGTAAGTGTTCCTCGCTCGCTACCTCGCTCGCCAATCAGTTTGAAACGTACGTATGTCATTTTGTACTTTGACCCTCGCGTTTTTGTGTTAGTTATGTGGTCGACCCCGTCCCAAATTGCACTAAACAGAATCCTCTGGTTTATCGATCAGTACCCGTATCACCCTAGAAATTGAATTGTTTACCATTTTGAATTCTTTTGCGGGTGCAGTTCAAACTTGAAAACTTAAGGGACTATTCGAGTTAGTGGCGGTGGTAAGTAAATGCGTTCTTTGTCATGGTTATAAGCCGTGCTCAACAGTATTTACTTGAAAATACACTGTCCACTAGACTACTGCGAAGGTAAGTCTGTGTAGGTGCATGTCCAGTTGTGTCAAAGCATTGTGTGTTACAACCACTACTTAGCTAAAGAATACCACAAAGAAAACTTTTAAATAACGTGTATTGTTTTGTTTTGTTTGGTTTTTCCTTCCAAGCAGTTGAGTTGTTACTATGGCACTGAAATCCCTTTACCCTGTATGCTAAATTTAAAAACTGGACCTTATTTTCAGTAACTTCAGTGTTAGAAGTCAAAATCATTCATATAGCAATAGTATAGTCTTTAGGCTCGCTCGCCATTTGTGCTCAAGCACATCACTAGTACTAGTGGTGTGCTTGAGCACAAATGGCGAGCGAGCCTTAAACTACACTATTGTTAAACTAGTGATTTTAACAACTAACATTCAAACTACTAAAATAAAGTGGAGTTGTTAAATTATATGCCGTAAAGGATTCAATGCCGTAAAGGATTCAATGCCATAGTAACCGCTCCTGCAATTGTTTGAATTGAAAAAGAAGCAACAAAATCAAGTCACGTTATTTAAAGTTTTCTTTGTGATATTCTTAATAGTAGTTGTAACGCACAATACTTTCACACAACTGAAAATACTTACGCAAGACTAACCTTCGTGGTTCTCTAGTGGACAATGCATTTTCAAGTAAATACTGTTGGGTAGGGCTTATAACTGTGACAAACAGCGTATTAACTAACCACCGCCACTAACTCAAGTAGAAATGGAGCTCCCATAAGTTTTTGAGTTTTAACTGCACCCCAAAACAATTCAAAGCGGTAAACAACCCACAATACTTTCACACAACTGAACATTCCTCCACAAGACTTACCTTCGATGTTAGTCTAGTGGACAATGAATTTTCAAGTAAATACTATTGCGTAGTGCATGCAAATAGTGTATAGGAAGCACGAACAAACCAAGAAATGGGTATATGAGGAGAGAATTAGAGGAGTGGAACACGCCACATTCACACCAGTTGTACTCTCTGCTAACGGTGGTATAGCAAAGGAAGCCAATATATTCTATAAAAAAATTAGCATCCATCTCGCCAATAAGTGGGAACACAGTTATAGCAGTACTCTTCAATGGTTACGATGCCTCCTATCCTTTTCTCTTCTACGGTCCTCTATCCAAGCCATTCGAGGAGCCAGATCATCCATTGGACATGCTGTAAGAATACCAGCAGCAGTAGACCTGGTGACTTCAGAAACACATCTAAACTGATTTAATTTTTTACTGTAACTCAGTTTATTTTATTTTGTATTGTATTGTATTGTATTTATTTATTAAAAAAAACAAAAAAACTTGCGTAGTACTTATAACTGTGACAAATAGCGTATTAACTTACCACTGCCACTAACTCAAATAGAAATAGAGCTCCCATAAGTTTATGAGTTTTAACTGCACCTGCAAAAGAATTCAAAGTGGTAAACAATTCAATTTCTGGGGTGTTAGGGGTAATGATCGCTAAACCGGTGTATTCTGTTTATTGAAATTTGGGACGGGGTCGAACACAGAGGGAACACAAAAATACGCGAGGGTCAACGTACAAATTCACATAAGCACGTCCAAGCTAAACATCCCCGATTTTCAATTGTGTTACCCCCGAGAGTGTCTCGCTCGCTCCGCTCGCTCTCCAATCAACTCTGGTTGAGATCTGAAAATCAAGACTTAGTGTCAGCTTGTTTATTTCTTTTTTGAGTTGGTTGAGAGGTTCATTAACCCACACTCCAGACCCCTTTTACCGCACCGCTTGCACGATTGCCAAACGTAGCTAATCCCTTTCCCACCGTAACGACTGGTATAAGCTGGGAAAGGGATTAGCTAAACGTGCAAGCGGTACGGTAAAAGGGGTCTGGAGCATGGGTTAATGAACCTCTCAACCAACTTAAAAAAAGAAATGCACAAGCTGACACATAAGCACATGACCCCGCAGGAACAATATTGCAGTCACCTTCACAGATGATTTTCAGATCTCAATTACTCATTTACTTATGTTTTTTCCCTCATTTAATAATTTCTTTTCACTAATTTACTGATTTTGTTCTAGAGTTAGTCTATGGGCACTTCCTCTTCCCACTCCACTAGGTAGGAAGGCTTTGTGTAACATACCTCATTATACTACTGCAACAACAACAACAACAACTACTGCTACTACTACTACTACTACTACTACTACTAGTACTACTACTAGCTACTACTACTACTACTAGTACTACTACTAGCTACTACTACTAGTTTAACGAGATTGTTTCGCTCTTATTTGAACTCAGAAGTATGCCATAGCTAATAACAATTTTTTTGGACTACATTGATTGTGACGTTGATATGTAGACTGGCCAAGAGAGAGAGAGAACATTAATATCACTGTCCTTGTAGCAATGTTAATGTCACTTGACTCTACCAATTTCCTGCATTTATAGAAAGTAACTTAGAACAAAATCAGTAAATTTAGTGAAAAGAAATTAGTAAATGAGGGAAAAAACGTAAGTAAATGAGTTTTGCCATGTATAATGCTGAAGTCATTGGTGAAGTTATGATAGAAACATTGTTATTAGTTTCTAACTGCTATGTATAATGCTGAATTCATTGGTGAAGTCATGATACAAACATTAATATTAGTTTCTAACTGCTATTTATATTTAGATAGTAATAAAATTTTAAAAATTTAAATTTGTATTATTGTACGTTAAAAAGATGGCAGTGCTGATGGAAACAGATTTTTTTTTGCTCCACTGTGCACTGGCAACTTATCATTAAATCATAATTCATATAGTAATAAGGGTAATAAAAAAAGATGCTGGCTTGTACAAGCTTCAGGAGAATTTTAGAACACCAGTTAATAAAATCTATCTTATAATGTATGGGTTTAAATCATCCATTGCTTCTGTTACGATGTCCACTATATTAATATTGAACATTATTGATTATTGGAAATTTTTCTCTTTTAACAGCCAATATTTAATTATAACTTAAAAAAAGAAAAAAAATCCAATTATTATAATTATTTCAGCCGAAAATGACTGAAACATTTTTGTGTTTTTTTTCTCATGTTAATTCCAGGTCCATGAATCCATGCTAAATTTCAACTGTACATTTCGTCAACTGACTGTTTGTGTCACTTTAAGGCATTTGGAAACACTATAGATATTTAGGACTAGTATATACCTTCAAGTGTCAGTATTATTATCTAACTGTATTATTACAGTGCAAGTGGTTACCTTTAGCTAACTGTGATAATACAAGTAGCTATATAATATGTATTACAATTGACCATTAATAATAGCAAATAAATACAGAACTACTCTCATACCTTAATTTCCTGAGTGATAACTATGTAGTATCAAGCCATTCTGACATTACTCATAAAAGCACCGCTTTTAGGTTTGATCCCAATTTCTTATGATACTACATCGTTAACAGTCTCAGTTCATCGTGCCCATACACCAACTACTCAATTTTTTGATTGAGAGTTGGGATGCACTATTACTACCATTGTATACTTACGGGCGCTTCTCCACTACAACAGAAGGACCAGTACCTGTGAAGGCGCTGCACACTAATTTTAGAGGGAATCTGGAGGAGTTATAAGGGTGGTTATAAAAATTTTAGCACTTTTTGGGAGCATTGCAGTAAGTCCGAGCGCTGGGAATAAACTAGTGATATGCTTGAACACAAATGGCGAGTGAACCTAAAACTACTCAATTATTAAACGCTAAATTTTACATCTAACACTCCAGTTACCAAAAAAAGTCTAGTTTTTAAATTATTTTAATTGCACCACCCAAAATTTCAAAGCGGTAAACAAATCAATTTCTAGGATGATAGGGGTAATGATTGCTTACAAGAGGATCTGTTTAATGAAGTTTGGGACGGGTCGAACGCCGAACTAACACAAAAATACGAGTGGGTTAAGTTCAAATGACCTGTGTACCTCAACTTATTGGCGAGCGAGCGGAGCGAGCGAGACACTCTCACATAGTTGCCAACTTTTCAAATCAAACTTCAGGGACACTATGCCACACCCAAACCACACCTATTAATTAATAATTAATCGTCCAATGATAAATAATTTTAATAACAAAGTCTATTTCCCCAAGTGAGTACTGGTAGCTTTAACAGTTCAAACTGCACTTCGACATGGCAACAGTCATCACAATTAAACTTCAGTGACATCAATGCTACTAGCTACTATCACCTGTATTAAATTAAAATTAGAAACTTATAATTCTGTGTAGTTAATCATGATACCTTTGTGGCTTCTCCCTATCCCTTTAAATTCTTCAGTCCACTTTGGATCAAAGTGGGAAACTCTCTTCCTCTTAGTGTGGTGGAGAAGCCATACAATAATACAAGAACGTGCGGAGGAAAATAGGTAAAGATCGCCAATAACTAATTGTGGCGAAAATTCACTTATGCATGAATTAATTTATTAAATAAAAATGCATGCATACTCGAGCCGTTCAGTAAGTTTATAGGATGTGGAGAGATCCTCTGCTTTGCCTAAATTCATGGATGTAAAAGTAAGTGTAGTGGGAGCAAATTCCTCTGAAGCTTCAGGGACACACAATAGACAGTTCACACTTCCGTTACGGGACGGGACAGAGCGGATAATTCCGGGACTGTCCCGGACGTTTCGGGACGGTTGGCAACTATGCTCTCAGCGGTAACACAATTGAAAATCCGAGATATTTGTTGGCGAGCGAGAGAAGCGAGCGAGACAGTATTAGGGGTGGATAATGAAAGATCGTGTATATGTTATATGTATATTACGTGTGTAAGGATGATACGTATGTCCCTAAAATGCGCGCGAGGGGAACTTAAAAATCACGTCTTTTTAGGCTTGACCCCAGTTTATTATGAAACTACAGCATTAAGCAAGCCTTACTTTATACTTAAGCGCAGAAGTGTGAGAAAATTCCTGCGAAAACGCATGCTTTTCAAGAAACAAAAAGTTGCTGCGACCTGTTACTATGGCATTGAAAACCCTTTACCAGATTTAAATTCAAAACTTCGCAGTTTTAGGGGGATACAGAGTGCCGCTTGTTGGTTGTCAAGAGTCATTGGTAGTCAGAATGCCGTAGTATTAATGCTAAGGAACCTACTACTACTCGAGGGAAGCTGAGGTAAGTACGTATTTCCATATTTGTTAGCTAAATATGCAAAAATAACTTTTTGTAGCTTGTCAACAGTGACTGGTAAATTCAAATAGTCAGAATGACTCAAATTTGGTACTACAGAAGTTACCACTGCTCAAGAAAAAAATAATTTTTGTATTTGTGTGCTAAATTTGATTGTCTTTTTTTTGTAGGTGAGAGCTTGTTGTCAAGAATTCAAGGCAATTCAGATGGTCAAAGTAACTTCAATTTGATACTACAGAAGTTATCAATACTCAGGAAATTGAGGTAAGTAGTAATTCCATGTTTGGTTGCTAAAATTACAAATAATAACACTGGTTTATTTTTTATCATATAGCTGAGAGCTTGTTCAAGAGTTACTGGTGATTGAGATTATCAGAATGGTTGATGTTTGATACTACAAAAGTTACCATTAATCAGGTAAGAGAGTAATTTTGTATTTGTTTTGCTGAAATCAAATGGCATAACTGCTATTATAGTGTTTGCATGAAGTAAGCTAAAAATGGTAACATTTTATGATACCTAACTATCTGGCTCGCTCGCCGTTTGTGCTCAAGCACACCACTAGTGTTACCTAACTATCAGGCTCGCTCGCCATTTGTGCTCAAGCACACCACTAGTGTTACCTAACTATCAGGCTCGCTCGCCATTTGTGCTCAAGCACACCACTAGTTTATTTATACTAGTGATGTGCTTGAGCACAAATGGCGAGCGAGCCTAAAGACTATACGAATGATTTTGACTTCTAACACTGAAGCTACTGAAAATAAGGTCTAGTTTTTAAATTTCGCATACACGGTAAAGGGATTTTAGTGCCATAGTAACAACTCTCTGCAACTGCTTGAATTGAAGTAAAAAAACAACAACAAAACAATACACATTATTTAAAAGTTTTCTTTGTGATATTCTTTAGCTAAGTACATAGTGGTTGTAACACACAATGCTTTGACACAACTGGACATGCACCTACACAGACTTTACCTTCGTGGTTAATCTAGTGGACAATGCATTTTCAAGTAAATACTGTTGCGCACGGCTTATAACCATGACAAAGAGCGCATTGACTTACCACCGTCACAAACTCGAATAGAAATGGAAGTCCCTTAAGTTTTCAAGTTTTAACTGCACCCGCAAAAGAATTCAAAACGGTAAACAATTCAATGTCTAGGGTGATACGGGTACTGATCGATAATCCTGAGGATTCTGTTTAGTGTAATTTGGGACTGGGTCGACTACATTACTAACACAAAAACGCAAGGGTCAAAGTACAAAATGACATACGTACGTCCAAACATATATACAAATAAATAAATAAATAAACATCCCCGATTTTCGATTGTGTTAACCCTGTAAGTGTCTCGCTCGCTACGCTCGCTCGCCAATAATTTGGACATACGTATGTCATTTTGTACTTTGACCCTCGCGTATTTTTGTGTTCGCTCAGTGTTCGACCCAGTCCCAAGCTTCACTAAACAGAATCCTCTGGTTTAGTGACCATTACCTTATTACCTTAGAAATTGAATTGTTTACCGCTTTGAATTATTTTGCGGGTGCAGTTTAAACTCAAAAACTTATGGGAGCTCCATTTCTATTCTAGTATTACGCTATTTGTCACAGTTATAAGCCCTACTGAACAGTATTTTCTTGAAAATTCATTGTCCACTACACGAATCACGAAGGTAAGTCATGCGTAGGTATGTTCAGTTGTGTGAAAGTATTGTGCGTTACAACTACTATTAAGAATATCACAAATAACGTGACATGATTTTGTTGCTTCTTTAGTTGAGAGGAGCGGTTACTAGGCATTGAATCTCCTTTACCGCATATGCGTAATTTAACAACTCGACTTTATTTTAGTAGTTTGAATGTTAGTTGTTAAAATCAAAATGTTTAACAATAGTGTAGTTTAAGGCTCGCTCGCCCTTTGTGCTCAAGCACAACACCAGTATACTAGTGATGTGTTTGAGCACATATGAAAGTGAGCACAAAACTACAATCTGTGAGGTAAGACACTCTGAGGGGTAAATTGAAAATCGGGGATAGGACGTATGCACGTCATTTTGTACTTTGACCTACTCGTATGTTTGCGTTAGCTCAGTGTTCGACCCAGTACCCAAACTTCACTGAAAGAAATCTTCCCGTTTAGCGATCATTACCAACACCCAAGAAATTCAATTGATTACCGGCTTTGAATTCTTTTGCAGGTGCAGTTAAAACTCAAAACCATTAACTTACCAACACCACTAACTGAATAGAAATAAAACTCTCCTAAATTTTCAAGTTTTAACTGCAACCACAAAAGAATTGAAAATTTTAGTAAAGTGGTCATTTCCCATGACCAGTTGAGTTTCATGTGGTTACTCTCCACAGCCTCATGTTGGTTTACTGTTCCTTTTGAGATTGGAGTATAATGCCAAACAGATGGTCTGCAAAGAGGAAATTGCAACTGACTGAGGCCACAAAAAGGAGGAAATTACTTCATTTGTCACAGGTATGACTGAACAGTAACTCAGTAGAGTATATAAAATTGACTTGTTACAAAACAAATCATGAAAAATAAACATCTGATATCAGTATAATAAACAAACCAAGTAACTCAATAATACAATAATTTAAAAAAAATCTAATAGGGTGGCCTGGTGATGACCCAACTGAAACAGGGGCTGCAGCAGAGGATATCATGAGGTTACCAAGGACTTCTGAAGTTGACACTGCAGCAGTAGAGGTTCCTTCACATAGTGCAAACACAGCTAGCTCAGTTGAGGTGAGTGACACTGCACAAGTCGAGTTGCCTGGCTTCAGAGAGGAAGAAGAGTTTAGATGCAGCTCACATGGACAACAAGAGCAACTCCCAGCTGTCTCTATACAAGACAACAAACACATTCAGACAGGTAATAATTCTAGGATGAATTGGTGGTCTGTTGAGTACAAGATTGTGGCAAGCGGTACTACTCAACGGTATAAACGTAAAAATTGAGGGTCTTGGAAGTCGTGGGTTGTCATAGCTCAGTGGTTAGAGTACTGGTAGCTAAAGCCAGTGGTCCTGGGTTCAATTCCCCGGCGACAACTAAGATTTTTTCAAATTTTTCCTTGCTTTTTCCAGACCCCTTTATGTGAGAAAGTGTCAATCTAATAATAATAATAATAATAATGATAATAATGATAATAATGATGATGATAATAATAGTAATAATAATAACAATAATAATTTTATTCACACACTTATAGCTGGTTTCACTCCTGTCAGCGACCAATAGAGGGCCTGCGTGTGACGTCACAGGTTACGTCACTTGATCTCGGCGCCATCTTTGAGGGCAAAAGATCGAATTGAAGCCCGTATCGAATACCAGAATGGTGCATTCCTGCTGCGTTGTTGGCTGCCACAAGCGGAGGGGGCGAGACAAAGAAGTTATATTCTTCGTTATACATGCGATTATCCATAACCAGGGTGAAAAAACAAGAGAACTTTCTAGAAAGAGGTGTGATATCTGGTTAAATAGCATTAACAGGAAGGACTGGACCCCTTCTTCCAACTCTCGTGTATGTTCAGAGCACTTTATTTCAGGTAAGAAGTGGTAATGGTGAATTAATTTTGATAAAGGTAACTATTACATTTTAGGAAAGCCATCACTGCTTTATGATGAAACCAGTCCTGATAGGAAGCCTAGCCAGAAAATGGGATATAGTGTCTGTATGTATAGCATCTAGCTATTAGTATTGTCTCAACATGATTGTATGTTATGATTAGTATATATTAAATATGACAATTATTATTCTTGTGGCATGATGGATGGACATAAATTAACACATGCACAACAGACTTTCACAATCTTGTCAATAGTGGGTTTTGTGTCAGAACTGTCCTGAATAAGAGAAATGGGAATTGTGTTCTGCAATATCGTATATTTCTGCTTAAGCATGCCAATAATGCGCTCCACATGATACGAACAAGGGACAGCTCACGACTCCAATCTATTTGAATTTTTTCCAATTGTTTTTTGCCCTTTGTGAATGGTGGAGTCTTTATCTCAGCCATTGCCATCCTTGCATACTCGTCACATGTGAATCCTCTGTCAGCTAAAATGATGTCTCCTATATGTGAAAAATCATACATATTTTTTTTGTCTTTATAAATCAAACATTAATAATACCTGGTAGAAGATAGTTCAAAAGTGAGGAATTCTCCACAATTTCCTTATCTGACATTCTTCCACCAACACAGCTTGACACATATGAGATGGTGCCTTGGGGTGTTATGCCAATCAAAAACTTTATAGTCGAGTGGTGTTTGTAATTGCTCCATACCTGTGCTCGAGCCAAAAGATTTCTGAGCAATCCATTATAATTGCACACCTCTTAAAAATTTTTCGAAATGAATTGGCATAGTTAACCGCAATGTCTCTCTATCAGGCCACTTGATCAAGTGTGCTGTCTTAGTAGCCATAACATCCAGTACTCTATGAAAGTTTCTTGAAACAGTCAATGGATGTACTCCAAAACGATTGGCAATATCTTCATCAAAGAGTCCCAATCGTATTTAAAAAAAATAACATTATCACCATTGACATCTTGGTCAGTTTCAAACCTTCAGGCAGAGCTGGTTCAACCAAATCAAAAAGACCCTTGAATCCATCAGAGTTTGCTACCGGCTTATGTGTATAATATTTTCCAATTAGTTCTGGGAGTATTCCATAAGTGAAAATCTGTTTGGCAGCACTGATTTTGGAATGCAAGAAGTCATTGTCTCTTAATTCTCTCCACAGCATATTCTTTCTTGGTCCGCACAAGAAAATCTCCGTAATTCACATCACACACAGACATCTGTAACTGAAGCTGATAAAAATAAGTATAATTTCTCTTGAGCTTCCACTCCGCATTCTCTTTGGTCATACAAAAACTTGGCACATCATCATCTTCCGGTAGACCTTCCTTGACATAATGGGGACATTTCACCTCTATCACACCCTTCCCACAGCACTAGCAGGTTACAATGCTGTCTGGAGATGCACCTAAGTAAGGCCGTTTACAGTCAATAAAAAAAACAGATTCCAATATCTAAAGGTCAGTATGGTTTTGCTTAGCTCTTACAGAATACGTTTCAATGGCTATCTTCTCGTGTTCACAACCCCACCTAAAAGTAGACCATGTGTGTATAAATACACACACACAATTAACAAACCTAGTAGCTGCTGTTGAAAACTTGAATGCTTCAGGGTAACAAATTCGCTTGATTAAACTCTGCGCTGGCATAGAAGAATTTGTACATGCAGCAGATTTGAAGTTAGATGTTGTGATTCTGCCAACCCTATGTAGAAACCAGGACTTCTTTGATGACTACCTCGTGTTTCAAACTCAACTTTTGCTGACTGCTGTTGTGTGACCTGATCAATACACAATATGTAATAAACAGCCAAATGCACATAATACACACTACAACAGAACATACACTAATATTTTCGACCACTCTTTCACATTCATTCAGCAGCTCCAGGTATGTCATCTTCAAAGCCTCAGGACTGTACAATTCATTCATTGGCTTTGGAAACTGCTCCTGGCACATTTTGGGGATAAATTTCTCTGCATATGGCTGCGTGATTTTTAGAATAGCAGGCTTTTTCTTAGCACAGTTTAAAACACCGTAAAATTTTTCTATTTTTGCATCAGTTTGCGAGTTTTGGGAAAACTACATTCAGGTTCACCAGTAGACTTCTTCTGAGCAGATGAACCACTAAATTTAATTTCTGTTACTGGAGCAGGCGTAACCTATTAGCAATATAAAATAATTGAGCTAGTATGCAATGGCTATTTTGACCAATGTACATACATCCTGAGCAGTAGGAAGCCAGATACACTTTTTTGAAGTACACGAGTCTACTCCAGAATTTCGTCTGATATCAGTAGCTCTAACCAGGCATGACAATACTGCAGCAATGTGACAGCATGCTTCACCAAGTCTAACGAGGAAAAAATACTTGGTGCTAACAGTAAGTTACATACCCAGCCATGCAAGTACAGTGAGCTCCAAGTATATCTCCTTTAGGTTCAAGAATCACCCACGGAAGGAGGGGAGTAGCCGACAAGGGCTGAAACTGACTTTTCCCATGATGACAAATCTTGATCCTTCAGTTATACTGTACTCATGCAGCTTTAATCCATGCACCCAGCCAGCCTTCACGAAATTATTGCCATCAAGCATGCCCTTCCAAGCCTTGAATTAAAAAACACAATGCAATTTCTAGTTTTATTAGCCATTATGATTTAGCTACCTATATTTATTTTAGTTTACATTGTTTTATTTTATTTATTTATTTTTTACCTTGATTTCCTCTCTGGTGTACATGGGCTAGGGGTTGTCACCATGTAAAGCATCAGGTCACTCCACTGAACCTCAGGTACATTCTCAGGGTTCTCAGTCCATTCAGTGGTGGCATAGGGATCTTGCCTAAGTCCTGAATTAGTCACTTTGCCTTCATATTGACATTTGGCATCTGCAGAGAGGTTGGTAAAATACTCGGACTGTCTATGCATTACCATAAAAGTGCACCGCGGTGACAGTCTGACTCCAGTTATTCCTTGAATAGCGGCGAGGTCGACCAGAACTAGAGGCTCCACTGGGACCAGATTCTCTGTGTGAGAAGACAATGTCTTCATCTGACTCTGAACTATCTCTTGGGCGTCGTGGTCGACTAGAGACTGAAGCTCTAATGGGACCTGATGCTTGCTGTGAATCTTCTGATTCTGAAGTAATTTCACTTGAACACTGCTCAACTTGTTTCTGTTTACTTTATAACACTATTTATTGGCTGGGGAATTAATTTGGCGAGTTTAGCGATTCCAGGAAACCCGCTAAGTTATTGTTCCGCTAAGTAGTTTTGATAACCTTGGACCTCCATGTGGTCCGTGGAATTGCTGTAGTTACTAGCTAGCATGTCTGTGTACAGTTATTTCAAAAAGACCACCAACCAGCCACTACTCCCCAGGCCCAGATCGCAGATAGAGGAGGCAGCCAACAAGTCTGTGGCAAGGTTACTCTCTGCAACCACTATAGCAAAAAAAAAGAAAAGGCACCTATCAGACCTACTCTGATGAAATGAGAGCAATGATTGGAAGATATGCAGCAGAAAGTGTATTGCTGTTACTAATGTAAAAAAAATATGTATTAAAGCCAAACTATTTACCCGCCAATATGTACTCCAGAATAGAATAGCCAAATATTTTACCCGCCAATATAACATGTTATACAGTATTCTTTCCTTTCACATTCTTTCCTTTCATATTCTTTCCTTTCACATTCTTTCCTTTCACATTCTTTCCTTTACGCTTCGCGGTTTGATTCTTTTCTTTCTCTTGTTTCTTCCGCTCTCTGTTTTCCTTTTTTCTTCTTCCAATTCTTATTTTTTTCTTATCTGCCAATAACATATTTCTATAATCTTCTGCTGTTAAATCTCTTGCACCAGTGCGCTTCCTTCGTTACTCTGTGGAATTTCCATAATATCAGCCATCTCTTCTGGAATAAGTCCGGCCTCAAGTAGTGGATGACGAGGTCATTTACGTGAGGAGACTGGGGTTCGCACTGAGCTGGAACCAGAGCAAGTTATGGTTAAGACTGTAGAACTACTGGAAACTGGTAATGTAGAGCCAATTGCCAGTGCAGCACTAGACACCGGTCACTACTTTCGAAGCACTGCACAACCGTTTTTACCTCGTCTGTTATCTCCAGTGTGTCTCTGCCAATAGTCACTAGTTCTACTACATCTGCATTTTCTTCTAGTGCTGCACATGATGATGATGCATCCGGAACTAAAAGTGTATACTCGCAGGATGGAGAAGATGATGAAGACGCACCCGAAAATATAAGTGGAGACTCACAGATAAGAGTAGGTGATGGAAACTCACTAGCAACTAGAGCTGAAGATGCACTGGTGATAGGAGGCAATGGAGTTAAGCGCGCAAACCTCCACGTTGCACGTGAGAAAGGGGCGACAGCACAGGTTCCACGGTGGTTTTCATTGAATGGGCCGTGGGACACTTAAACACACACCCCCAACAGATTTTCTCGAGTCAAATCCCCTAGCAACCTCATTAGCAACCAAAATGTGACAGGTTGCTAATTGAGTTTTCAAAGTTCATTCCAGTTCTGCAGCACAGGAAGTTGAGGTAACTTAGTTCAGTTCCTAATTGACTAACACCAAATCAAAGCTGACAAAAAACTCCGGGCGCCAATTATTTTCCAAGCTATTGCAATTGGTTAAACTATAGCACTATTTTTATTTCGCTTGTACTAATTGCTTTAAGTGGAACAGATTTTAATCTTTGTGTGCATATATTAGACTGTGAGTGTGAAGGACTAGCTACTGAACACTGCCATTGTCAAATTGCACTCTTCCAAATTGTCTGGTGAGTGCTTTCTCTTCTTTGGAGGTGGTGGCCTTAAGGGTGCTGGCACACCGGATACGCGCTCCGCCCACACAAATCAATTAAGGTTAATTGGCTGTTGCTATGGAAAATAACTCCGATTCTATACCTAGCAGGTTCACGCAGCCAAGCGGATCTACGAGACATGCTGGCAAAATGTGGACTTATCAAGAAGGACTGACACAAGCACTGAACCAAAGAAGTTATGAAGCCTCAAAGTCCCAAAATAAACGGAACTTATTGGAGATAGTGGAGGACGCACAGAAGCCAGAATTTCGTCCACCGCTTCTTCAGCTCATTGTTTACAATATTGTCGTTTTTGTTTTGTTCAATTCTATTTTGCTTTATGTTTACTCATATTTTTACATGATTTTTTTCTTGTTGCGTCACAAATGTATACTGTATCGAAAAACAAAAACGACTACTTTTATTACCTTGTTAAGTTACGCCGCTGTACCAAAATTGAAACACTAATCATCCGCCTTTCTGTACTTGGAGTACAAAATAGATTCCAATTGTCTCGCACTTTTTTGCCGCTGTGCAATTTTCTAGCCCCGCCCTCCATAAGCCGAGTTAACTATACGCGTATAAGGCTCTTATCTATGCGCGGGTATTTAAGGTGCGCCCTCTACCTCTACAACTCGGTGGTTTCGTGGTTTATTGCTCAATTAAGCCGCGCGCGAGCGTTGTTATGTGCCAGCACCCTTAAGGCTGTCAATGAAGGATCTGCCTCCAGCAATTGCTCTTTAAAGATGTATTTCAATCATGTCACTTCGTCAGGTATGTGTCTGTGAGTACGGTCTAGTGAGTTCATGTGAGCATGAATAGACTCTGCTCCCTGCTCCCCCCATCTATCCAGAGCCAATCCACCACCTTCTAAGCCAGGGCACAGTGTGATCCTCCATGATGTGCATTTTCGGAGGAATGGAGGCGTTCGGAAAATTCTTCCGATAAAATTTCATGAAGGTAAGGATGTCTTTTTCTGAGTTTAATACATTTATATTCAGAGTATATATATATATAAAAATAAGGACAACAAGTAATTCTGTTTTACCAATTTTGTCAATGTCCCCATCAGTCAAGCAAGTGGAAGAATTGTATCCCTTGTGGCAACTACTGAAGAGTTGAAATGCTGAGGTAAATGTGCTTGCCATCTTATTAGCAGCTTGTGAAGTGGACGGATGAGGGGAAGCAGCTTGATGTATGCCATCACAGAGTACGCTGATGCTCTTTGACTGAAGAAAGAATGATGATTCATTACGGTAAGATCAAGAAAATTATAGCTGTTACCTGTAGCAATTTGTGGACATGATTTCCCACGAAGGTACCCCCTTGGTATGCCTGCCTCTGAACATGTAACTGCTGCAGGCTTTTGTCCAGAGTGGAAAAGAGCACTCCCTTTGTGTAATCAAACTGCTTCTTTAAAGTGCCTTCAAGTTCCACAATTGCTGTAGTCTGCAATGTAAGATTTATTGTAATGTTTTGTTTTGTTGTTTTTTTTGGTTGGTACTTATTACCTTGTCACAGATCAGTTTCTGTGCTTTGTCGACATCCTCTTTCAAACTATCATACACCGGATTGCTACAAGTGTCTTCAACAGTGAGAGTGATGAAAGTAAGCATATCAGATAGCACAGCAGCCAAGTTCTTCTGTGCCTCTAACAAATAATTGTAAGCAAATCTAGAATTGCATGGTTTATTTTTGGTGAAAGTATAGTATTGCTTGAATTAATATTATTATTTTTTTTTTTTTTTTAAGGAAATTTGAGAAGGCTAGAAATTGTGGGCACATCTGTAGTACTACTGAGGCTAGACAACTTTATCTCCCAGAAACCACCAAAAAGTAATTTTTTTTAATTAAAATTATTTATTAATTTATTATTCTTATGATTATACCTTGCAGCTGTCCTCCAGGTGTATGGACCATTCCATGCAAGTGAAAGAGGGAAAAGGAACTCCATCTTTGGCTGCCTGTTTTGACCTGCTAATCTTTGAATGGCATGCATTGCAAAACTGTTGGGGGAAGATAGATTATGGAAGATCATCTATTTCTATGAAGAGCATGCCAGCACCTTTCTCTTTGTTGAGGTAGATTAGACAAAGTACTATGATCTAAAATTTGATTCAGGTCTTATTTTAAATAAATCAATAAAATAATAATTGATAATAAACAGCCTAATTGATAAATATATATTATTGTAGAAAGATAATAACATTAGTAAATAAAAGTAATAATTCACGTTTTCTTTTAATGGTGTGCAAATATCATATTATATATTTATTATTCATCCGTCACAACAGTAACAGGGATAGAAAAAAAAATAGCACCAAAAATTCCTGAGAAGTTGAAGTTAACACACTGAAACTGCTTCTAACTTCTACCCACTACACCAACCTTCTATCAAGCTCTCCAAAGACACCAAAGCAGATTCTTCCTTCCAATTCGCAGCTGTGAGCCATGATATATCTATTCTAAACGAGTGACTCCAGGCGCCATTAATACGCCGCCGCTTCTTCATCGTCTAACAGTTTGTACCGTTGTTTCTCCGTTCCTGGTCGCTCTTTTTTCTTGAAACTTGGTTTATAAGAGCTGTCTGTGTCTGTTTCAACTGCAACAACAAAGTAAGCATACATTGAACAAACAACGAGAAATAAATACATAGCATAACTCCTCCGTCTGCGGTAGGTACAGTGAATTTTGTATTTGTAGCAAAAGGTACAATAAAATTGGGAATTTTTCCTGTCCTAGCTATTGTTTTTTCGTAATTTTCATGTTAAGTAAATTGTCATATTACATCTTACCTTCCCTTTCTTTAATCTCAGACAGAACAGTAATGCTAGCATCTTTGTGTTTCTGCTCTTGAATAATAGGAGATTTTGGCTGCTTCTGCACTTCATTCATGCCATAGTTGTTGGTTTCAGATATTTTTATTTTATGTGCTTCTGATTGACTAAATGGAGACTCCTCGATGCTATTAATAATACTAGGTTCAATGTCAATATTATCGAGGATATATCTGAAGCACCTTCAGGTAAAAAGTCTGGAAAATGCCCTGAATATTCAATGAAACTACTTGCAGCCATGTTTTCTTGTTGATTATCCTCTGCAAAAGTGGAAGAGCTTTCACAAAAAAAGACTGGATGAGAAAGCACCATGTTTTGCTCAGATTGGCTCCCAAACATAGCTGACGACTTTGTACACAAACGAATGGAATCAGTAGAATCAGACTAGACATTGAATGTGATATTCAGCTTTATATTATTAGGAATAGCTATAGCTGATGACTTGGCTTGAAAACCTTAGACTTGCCATTCTCATTTATATGTATTGGTTTTAGCTAACAGCGCTCGTGATATACTTTCAGTCTAAATGAAACAAAAAAAAGTAATAACAACTACAGCTACAATATATTTATTCTAACTAATAAAATTTTCCCAAGCCTGTGGTTATGCTGTACCTGCATGAATTGACAGCTTTCTTGAGGATTCGACCAGTGGATGAATTTCTCAGGACATACACGCCTTTGTTCAAGTATTTAGCAATTTGGTAGGGACCTAGCCAAAGTTTTACAAGCTTATCTCCTGTCCTCCCGTATTTTGCACTATTTCTGAGCAGCACTAATGTTCCTGGAGGAACTTCCTGTAATAATAATAGCAACAGAATTATATAAGTTTATAATAAATAGTATGAGTGGCTAACACATAATCCCCTAACCCCACCCCTCCAGGGGCGGATCAGAATCTTGGGCAGGGGGGCTGAAATATATTTGCCAGATTATTGGTAACAGCTTAAGCTTATCAGCTATGCATAATTTATTCTGCGATCTTACATAGCCTATATCATATTTTGCAAGCTAAAGTTTTGTACTATACAATAATACTCACAAAATTTTGACCTATGCCCAGGTAAAAAATCCCTATAGTTTTGTGCAAAAGATTTGCTAACATTTTGACTGCAAGTAAAACACCCATATAAAAGTAACACCCTACAAATTTATAACACCCCATTAGTGTCATTAATAACAAAAATAACACCAGATGTTATTAATCAGCATCTACTGTGGTGAAGCCCACCACATTATCAGCAGCAGTACCTACAGACATCAACGCGTAATTATATTCATAGCTAGCTCATTATGGACATTCTTATTAATGCACACATTACATCATCCTTATATCATCTTATCCATGGCGCATGCGTGGCAGGTTTCCTATATTATGGCTTGTCACACGTGTACCTGCTCGGTTGTCGACCTTAATTCCACGATCCTTGAGTAGAGGTTTGAAACCCTCAATTTGGGAGGTTGGAAAGCTTTGAACAGCTTTGGGATAGCTAAGACAACTCAGGTGGCAGCCTACTTGGTCTGTTTCCCCTACGCACCACCACACCTGGTGCCAGCGGTGACTCCTTCAGTCTTCTGTTGGAGCCTTTGGAGACGGCCGTATCGTGATCTTCGCTTACCTCACTTTATCTGTGATGACTCCTGTTCTTTTTAGAGCTGGTTCAGCGTGTTCGTCTCGAGACCGCTTACTTCGCTACTTACTCGTTGTGTGAGACTACAGAGATTTTCGAAAGTATCAAACGATTCGTACCAATTATTTTTGCGGCCGGTTTACTTGGATTTACCTTCAAAGCTTCCTTCTTCTACTGGTGACGTTGAATTTACTTATTATTTGCCATTGTTGTTATAACCATTTTGTTTGTTCTGAACGCTGTTGTGATCACTTTATTATTTGCCATTTGTCTCATTCTTATCTTTGTTCACAATGAACACTAGAAGTGGACACCCTCGTGGAAAACCTCTTCCCAAACCTCCTTCACCATTTTTGGGAGATGCTCTTTCTGTGGACCTAAATCCCCCACTATCATTACTATCACCATTTTCCCAATCTTCCTCATCAGCTTCCGCTTTCTCTTCAGCCTATGTCTCTTCACCCTCTACCATCACTCCATCAGGCGAATCCTCAAGTACGGATCAGGAGCAATTTGAGCCTCGACCATCCACTCCTCCTAAAGCCAAACCCTCTCCCTTTGCCAGTAATAGCAGAGCCAAGCTCCTAGCTCAAGAATTAAAGTCTACTGAGGTAGACCCTGTATTTCTCCTTCTTTCTCAAATGATGGAAAAACTATCTGTTGCTACTCCATCACCACCTCAACCTGTATATGCTCCTATCAATGCCTCTGACTCCTTGGCAAAGTCCATCGGTTCTTTAGAACAAGGTGAGGACATATTTGTCTTTTTACATAGATTTGAGTACGGTATGAAGTTTAATACAGTTCCCGCTCATGCTTGGTTACACATTTTGCCAAAGTTGTTGCATGGCACTTTTAAAGAAGCTTCCTTTAATAGCATTACTGAGACTACCTCCTACCAACGTATGCGCACTGTACTTTTAAACTCGGGTGGATACTCCCTAAGTGACTGTTTAGCTTCATTTCCCTTGAAGTTCAGGTCAAATGGTTCTAAGTCTGTGATGCAATTCTTTAACAACTGGAGGTACAAATATGGTGTTATGTTATCACAACTTTCCTTTCTTGACTGTTTTACTGAGGACCAGTTAGATTTAATTTCACAAGGTGTAGCAGCCCTAGGCTTAATGGCAGGTATGTCAAATGAAAACCGCAAAGCTGTATTGGATACACATCATGATTCCCCTCAGTCATTTGTAGAAGATTGTGCCTCATCTGTTGCATCAGCTGACGATGGATTCAGAAATCATCATTCTGGTAATTACTTCCCTTCCAGACCCAATTACCACTCCCAATTTTCTAGAGGTGTTAATTACAGACACAGTTCCAACTATAATCATTCTAACTCTTTTCATGAACCCTATTCCAATTATTCGTCATCTTCCTCAACTTACCTTACCACTCCCATTCTCAGCCTCAACATCAAACTCATCATAACCCTCCCACCCCCGTTCCCAGGCGTGATATCTCAGATGTTCAATGCCATAAGTGCAAGGCATTTGGTCATTACGCCAATAGATGCCCCACTTCTCATCATGTTACTCATCAATCACCTCAACCCCAACCTCAAATCACCCCTCCTGTTATCACTCCTCATCCACCTCCCCCACAATCAGAACCTCAGACCTCAACAACCTAATGCCTCTTTACCACCAACTTCCTCATACACTGTAGGAAAGGTTGATGCCCCGACCGACTCACAACACCCCACCTGTTGTTTATATCACTGACTCCTCACTTCTCAATAACGTTGATGATGATTTTGTTACCCACGGTTATGTGAACAATATTTACACACCTATTATTGTGGACACTGGTGCTAAGAGATCTTTAGTTTCCTCTGACTTGCATCACACCAAATCTATCTCCCGTCAAATCTGAATCTCTCTGTGGTATTTCCAGGGTTGTATCCGAATTACCAATTTATGAACTAGCCATTGACATTCCTACCATCAAAGGAATTGCTAGGTTTGCTGAATGCTCCACCCTTTCTAAGAACACTGTTTTGTTGGGCATAGATTTCGGTCAGGAAAAGTTTGTCGAGCTGATCAATTTTATCAAGCAATCACCCAACTCTATCAATGCTGTCACTAGGGCAATGAGTTCGGATGACCAGTTATCTGACCAAATTACTGAGGCATTACATGCTTCAGAAGGTGGACATCCATTACCACTTGACAGCATCCCTGACACTGTTGATGACGAACCAGTTTCTAATTTTGACGTCCTAGCTGCAGAGCATAGCTCTTGTGATAGCATCGGTTTCCAGAAGTCAATTGTTCCTGTCCCTTTCCCGTCACTTTCATTTAATGGTTTGTCTAAAGAGCAATTTAAGGAATTGCAATTGACAGATGACACCCTTGCTACTCTGTGGGAACTTGCCCATTCTAACCAGAAACAGTTTTTCATTGTTAATGGACTTCTCATGTGCATCACTACAACCATGAACACTGTGTCCAATGCATTGGTTGTTCCTAAGCAACTTAGGCGTGATGTTTTGGTGGCCGCCCATGATGGGTTGGGCCATGGTGGTGTTAATGTTACCAAACTCTCCTCAATAAGCACTTTACTTGGCCTAAGATGTTAGATGACATTAGGAACCACATTGCTGCATGTCCCAAGTGCCAGAAATTTACGAAGTCTAACAATATCAAAGTGCCACTGGTAGAAGCAGAAGTTATATGTGAGAGAGGTGAAAAGATTGCCATAGATATTGTAGGGCCCCTGCCTAAAGCTAAAGGTAATTATCGTTTAATCTTCACTTGTCTTGAACTAGCATCGGGATACCCGTTTGCAATTCCTCTCAGAAACTATACCTCAGAATCAACCGCACAATCGTTATCTATCATCTGTCATCAACATTCCTCTTCAGATCTTATCAGATCAAGGTGCAAATTTTTTGTCTAGCACTGTTTCTCTCACCTATGCAAGAAATTTGGAATTCATAAGATCAAAACCTCACCCTATCATCCCCAATCTAATGGGAGACTTGAACGATTTCATGCCACTTTAAAGAGTATGTTGTCAAAAGCACTAGTTGAGAAAGCAGATTGGCCTTCTATGTTAGACTTGATCTTGTATTATATTCATAACATTCCTAACTCTAGACATGGTCACACTCCCCAAGAGCTTCTCTTTTTAAAGCCCACTCCATTTATCTTATCTACCATCAAATCTCTCTGGCTTTCAGACAGTTCATCCTCAGTCAACATCCCTCAGTTTATCTCAGACCTTGACACACAGTTTGCATGTCATAACCATGTCATCAAGTCATCTCTCAAATCCAAACATGCCTCTAGCCGAATCAGCAAAGAATCTGGGTTCATTTCAAAATTCAAAGTTGGTGACTTTGTGTTCAAACGTACGCCTGGTTAGAACAAATGTCTGCATTCATCCTGGGATGGCCCTTATGTTATCACTGGTTTAGTTCCACCTGTTAACTGTGAAATAGTCCCTCACAACACCAAAGGCAAAAAGAAAGTGGTTCATCTTAGCCAACTCAAACGTGCTTGTGAACCTTCTGTGTATAGAGTTGCAGTAGTCACCAATGATGATTCCCCTCATAGACCTACTGAAAAAATGGCATGACTCGATACTGAAATTTTCCTTGGAGGCAGGAAAAAGCAGTCAAGGGTTTAGAGCTTTCATCCAATGGAACTTGGTGGAAACCTTCCTTGGTCAGATATAATTATTTTAGTACATTCATACCTAATAAAAATAATTTTAATTTAATGAAGTTGTCAGCCAATTCTCCTAAATGTCATAGTTATAGCGTAAGTCATCAATCGCTGACCAGCACTTAATGTCGACTGCACCCTCTGCATTGTCGACCATGCCTTCAGTAAAATTAAGAATACTGTAGTTTACGGCTGCATTTATTTTGTTTCCGGGGGGAATTGATGAGCCGCCATGTTGAGGAATAGCAACCCAGCCAACTCAAGAAGGGAAAGGACGAACAAGAAGAAGGGAAGACGCTCTAAGGGAATTAAGTTGAGAGAATGGTCTGATGAATCAATGCTGGGCGCAATTCAGGCCGTTCGGGAGGGAACTTTCGGAGTAAATAGAGCTGCTCTTGAGTATGGAGTCCCCAAGACAACTTTGTACGACAGGATAAGCGGAAGGGTAGTGCATGGTGCCGGTATGGGAGCTCAGCCTTACTTATCAAGGGAGGAAGGTGAGCTAGTGGATTTTTTAAAGTCTTGTTGCAAAATGGGATATGAAAAAAACAGAAAGGAAGTTTTAGTGCTAGTACAAGCCATACTAAAGAAGAAAGGGTGTGATTTAGGTAGTCCCATATCTAATGGTTGGTGGCAAAGATTTTTGGAGAGATGGCCTTCATTGAGCCTTAGAACGGGAGATGCTTTTTCTGTAGCCAGAGATAGAATGACTGATCATAAAGTTTTGACAGCTACTTCAAATTGCTTAAACAAACTTTAGAAGAAAATGGAATATTACATAATCCTGGTCAAATCTATAATTGTGATGTGTCTGGCATGCCATTAGAGCATAAACTTCCTTGCATTATATCACAAAAAGGTGCGAAAAAAAATCGTCAAATAACATCTGGTAATAAAACACAAATATCAATACTTGCATGTGCGAATGCAATTGGCCAGGCTTTACCACCCATGGTAATCTTTACAGGAAAGAGGTTCAATCACAAATTGAGTGTGGGTGAAGTCCCCGGGACATTGTATAGCACATCAGAGTCAGGGTGGATGGATAATGAGTTATTTTTTGAGTGGTTTAGCAAGCATTTTCTTAAGCACGCTTCTCCTTGTCGTCCACTTTTGTTACTCCTGGATGCACACTATACTTTAGATTTGATAATAGAAGCTCGACAGCATGGTGTGTGTTTATGTTTTGTTTGCCACCTCATACTACGGCTGACAGTCAACCGCTTGATACCAGTGTATTTGGACCTCAAGATTCACTGGAGCAACGAGTATAGGCAGCATATATTTGATCATCCAGGATGTGTAATAACCAAATTTCAATTTTCTACTCTTTTCAGTCGTGCATGGACCAAAGGCATGCATATGGATAATATTGTTGCAGGATTTCAATCTACTGGTGTATATCCATTTAATCCTAATGCACTACTGCATAAAATAGAGAACACTACAGTACAAGAGACAGCTAAATCATCTAATGTTTCCACAGTGCTCTCGGGCATTGATACGTGTTCAACTGATCCAGAGGTGTCTGCTCCTCCTAGTAATAGTGCAATACATAGTCTGCCTGTATCAACCTCTAATGTAGAATTTACTGCGGAAGAAATTGCGTCGATTTGATGAGCATTATGGCATTTTCTCTGATTCGAAATATGTATCTTGGTTACATCAGCACCATCCAGATGAGGCTCCTTCCAAGGAACATATGAATTTCTCTTACCAAAACATGTCAGGTAATTTTTAAGTACATACACTCAATCCCCTCTAATCCGGACGCCTCTAATACGGGCATGCCTCTCTACCGGGTGCGCTTTCACTCCGTTTGTCTATTCTTTTCTCTCGTGTATTTTGTGACGATCATTACCTATCGCGTAACTGCACGGCTATTTCTCGAGCTCCGGAGTTGTTATGGAGAAGCCCATAGTGGGGAACAAGCGAAAAAGGACGGTGCTTACCTTGGAGAAAAAGCTTGAGATCCTTAAGCCCCTTGAGAAGGGGTTGTCTCAACGTGTAGTCGCTGAAAAATTCGGTGTGCCAAAGTCTTCAGTTGCTGACATCTGGAAAGGTCGACAAAAAATACAAGACGCTATTACTTCAAGTGAGTCACCAGCATTTTCAAACAAAAAGAGGTGCATTATTCGTCCACCCAAGTTTGATTTAGTGGATGAAGCCTGCTGGAGATGGTTTTCTCAGCAGAGGTCGAAAGGTGCTCCAGTTTCTGGAGTTCTTCTCCAAGAAAAAGCTAGATCATTCTTTTCTAAGCTCTATCCAGATAATGATCCTGAGAGTTTTAAGGGGAGAAATATTGTCATCAGATATAGCGGCTGTGGAGCCTTTTCAAGAAGAGTTAAAGAAAGTTATGGCTGACAAAGGCTATTCTCGAGATCAGATTTTCAACGCTGATGAAACTGGTTTATGGTGGCGAATGACTCCTTCCTGTTCGCTAAATGCTTCTGGTATAGCAAAAGCTGCCAATTTCAAGAAATCTAAGGAGCGAGTCACTCTCATGGGTTGCTCTAATGCCTCGGGAAGTTTTCGCCTTCCTCTTGTTTTCATTAACAAAAGTAAAAAGCCGAGGTGCTTCAAGAACATGGATATGAATCAGTTACCTGTAAAATATTATGCCCAAGCCAAGTCATGGATGGATTGTAAAATTTTCAGTGATTGGTTTCACCAACACTTTGTGCCATTAGTTAATAAATTTTGTGGTGACCATGGAATGGAAAAGAAAGCGCTCCTGCTCCTAGACAATGCTCCATCACACCCATCAGCTGAAACTTTACAGTCAGATGACCGCATGATTAAGACAATGTTCTTACCACCAAACACCACTGCTGCCATCCAGCCAATGGATCAAGGTGTCCTTGATCCCTGCAAGCGCCGGTATAAGAGAAAGTTATTAGCCCATATTATTTTGGAGAATGAGTCAGAAGATAAATCAGTGCCAGAGATTCTTAAAGCCTGCAACATGAAGCAGGTTGTTTATTGGATAGCCTCAGCATGGGAAGAAGCTAGCGCTGACAGTCTCCGCAAGGCTTGGAATAAACTGCTACCCGAGTCAGACACTGATGATGACAATTCTACAGAAGATGGTGAAGGAAATGATTTATCGGTTACAGATATGGTACGATCTGCATTTGATGAAGCCACTGGTGATGTTGTTGCAGAATGGATGGAGGCAGATGTGGATGAACCTGGACATGAAATTTTAAATGATGATGAAATTGTTGTAGATATAGTGGATGGTGCAAATGATGTTAGAGAGGATAGTTCAGATGAAGAAGATTCTGTTGATGAGCCGAAAGTAAGTCCTGGTGAGGCATTCAGTGCCCTGGATGTCAGTCTTCGATGGCTTGAACAGTCACATGCTGATCCCTGTCACCTACTCCTAGTGAAGAAATGGCGTGATGAAGCTGCAAAAATTAGATTTAATACAATGAAGCAAAGTAATTTATTTTCTTATTTTAAACGGCAAAGCAATTAATATAAACTCCCCATTTTTGTATATGTAATGTAATTCTTAATTTCAATATTACTTTTAGTTTAATTCACTAAATTGGAGAGGTGTGAGATTTTCCCTGAGTAACGGGCAATTCTGAGATCCGGGCACCCCTTGGTCCCATAGTGCCCGGATAAGAGGGGATTGAGTGTACTAGTATAATTGTTATTCAAAATTAGTATGGTTAAGAAGTTATTCTTATAGTTTTTACAGTGCGTCCAGCTTAAAGAGTTAACTTTTTGAATTTATCATATAGAAACAAAATACAGCCTTTTGATATGCATGTACCTTATTGTTACTCCTCCAAATATTGTTTCCAACTGCTACAAAATCACTTTAACTCATAGAAGGTAGAGAACCGCGCATCGCCCATAGACTGCAATACATTATTCGCCATTTTATTTGACGTCAAACTTTCGTCTACGCGTCGTCATTAATCGTAATTGGTTTGTGCCACGCAACGCTTTACCCACCGGTAATACGGGTATTCCCCTTTATAGTTGCGCTTGCATGCTTGATATGGCTTCTGGTTCGACCACTATGCGCGTTGCTGGTACTACCAAGCGTAGGCGAAGTGAATCGCAGTTGCTGCAGGACACCACTAATTGTGCTACTCCTTCCAAGAGATCTTCCTATTTTAAGGCTGAAGGGCAGTTGAAGGAACTGAAAAAACTCAATGCTACAAAAGCACCTAGAGGTAGACATATTATGTCCCCACAACCAAGTAGTCCCACATTCTCCTTCAGCCTCTCCTTCACCTGCCCAATCACCCTCACCCTCACCTGCCCAATCACCCTCACCCTCACCTGCCCCATCACCCTCCCCATTGAAGGATGTGTTGAATGCTGTAATAAAGCAACATTCATTTGTGATTGAACAAGGCATGCATATTTTACAGTCACTGGTAGAACGCAACACAACATTTGCTATCCAAAAGGCTATAGTCCTTCAGGTGTTTGGTGCTGCTGTTAGTTCGGGGATGGGAATACTGGAAGCATGCAACTTGTCTTCAATGGCCACTGGATTCAATTCTCGGGTAATACATCGGTGGGCAAAGGAAGTTTTTGTTGACTTCTTTGGAACCATTTCCTCTCTTGAGGATGTAACTGATGAGAAGTTGCAGGATGAATTGGAGCCAGGAAGAGGCAGACATCCAAAGTGGTCATCATTGATCTCTGACGAGAACTTCCAGAGCGAACGTAGAAGTTTTGTTCACCTGATGCAAACGTGAAGGGGAAACCAAATCTGACGTTGATGGATGTTGTTTCGTGGATTAAGGCCTCACATGGAGTTGAAGTGAGCAAGTCTACCGTTTCCTTATGGCTACATGATCTAGGCTTCTCGTATCAGCAGCATACTAAAGGTGTTTATTTTGACAGGCATGAAAGGCCAGATGTGGTTGCTGATCGTGAAGCCTATTTGGAACATTTGATGTTGTTGGAAAAGCGAACATGGCACTACCACTCTCCATCTCCAGATCCAGCCTTAAGACCAGTTATTCGGATCTATCATGACGAGTCCACTTATTATTCGAATGCAGACCAATAATTCCATTGGTCAGACGGCTCCCAACTGGTCCTGAAGCAAAAGTCGCTGGGACAAGCCATAATGGTATCTGACTTTGTGGAGGACGTTGGAGGACTGCTGGAGCATGAGGGCGAGAAGGCTTCCCTGCTTTTGGAGCATCAGACGGACGGATACTTCACAAATACCATGCTCATCTCTCAGGTCTGAAACAATGTAGATAATATTGTATAAATTGTTTTAAGCATTGTGCATTAGTTTTACAACTTGGTGTTAAATAATTAGCTAGTGCACTTTATTAATGCTCACTAATTATAATACGACATACAAAATCATTGTTTAGACTCACAAGGCAATTTCCTTGTTTGAGAGGAAGTATCCGCAATGTCAAGATCTGTTCATCTTCGACAATGCTCCTTCGCATATGAAGAAGCCAGAGAATGCCCTAAACGTAGAGCACATGAACGTGAAGGATGGAGGGAAGCAACCATTCATGCGGGACACCACATGGAATGGGCAGGTGCAGTGCATGGTCACAGACGAGGGCATTCAGAATAGTGTTGGGCGGTTAACCGGTTTGACGATTAAATCGCGATTTTTTAAACCGTCGATTATTAATCGTTCTATTTTAAGCTAAATACGATTACCGCACGCGTGCGCCCCGCGCGTCCTCTCATTTTTGTGTACCTTGGAACCAGTCTTTCACCGCGAAGAAAATGTCTGCCATCAGTCTTTCACCGCGAAGAAAATGTCTGCCATACTAAGAGTTTCTGGTGCGTGCGTGGTAAAAAAGAAGAATACTAAAAGCAGTGTCTGGAAGGAATTCGGGATAAGAGCTACTGAAGATGGGAAAGTTATAGCAAGTGAACAAAATAGTCCGCTCTGTCTAACCTGTGGAAAAAGCGTACAAGCTAAGGGGAGCAACACAACGAATCTCTGGCAACACTTGAGAGAGCACCACCCTTCAGCATACGCCGAAATATCGTCTGAAAAGGCCAGTAAAAAGGATGGTGAGTGTAGCATGCAGTTAACTCTGGATAAATCTAATTCAAAAGCGAATATGTACCCCTCTACTAGCAATCAAGCTAAGGAACTTAATAAAGCTGTTGCTTATTTTATAGCCAAGGATACCTTCCCTATTGCTACAGTTAACAAGCCTGGGTTTAAACATTTAGTTTCAAAATTGAATCCAAGGTATGAAATACCAAGTAGGAAGCATTTTACTGATTTTGAAATACCAGCCTTGTATTCTTTGATTAAAGATAGCAAAGTGAAACCTGTCCTAGCACAAGCTGAATGTTATTCTGCCACAACAGACTTATGGACGAGTGGCTCTTGTGATCCTTACATAACATTTACTATTCATACAATCAGTGAAGATTGGAGTTTGGCTTCTTTCTGCTTAGAAACTGTTCCATTATATGAGGATCACACAGGACAAAATATAGCAGATGCAGTTCTGGACATTTTAGGAAACTGGAGTCTTAATAAAGAGAAGTTAGTAGCAGTGACCACTGACAATGGTTCTAATGTTGTTGTGGCATTTCGTAATATTGCTGTTTTGAGAGTGAGCTGTTTCGGCCATAATTTAGATTTGGCTATCAAAAAAATCCTTCGTTTACCACAGGTTCGGCAAGCATTAGCTCGTTGCCACTCTTTGGTTGAACTGTTTCATCGCAGTTGGAAAAAAGCTAGAGACTTGCGACAGAAACAAGAAGAATTGGGTCTTCCACAGCATAAACTCATGGGTGATGTCCCTACCCGATGGGGATCTACTTACAACATGATATCACGCATTCTTGAGCAGCAACAGGCAATAAGCGCAATAATGGCTGGAGAGAGAAAATATTGGAACAAGATGCCCACTGACATTGAGTTTACCACACTAGAAACTCTCTCCGATGTTCTTAAACCTTTGTCTGTTTTGACTGATGCTCTTGCTGGAGAAAAGCAGGTAACTGCTTCAGCTCTTATTCCAATCCTGAAACATGTCACTGATTGTTTGACCCCTGCTAGTGGTGAGAGTAGATTAATGAAGGAACTAAAGGACACAATTAGGTTAGATTTACAGAGTAGGTATGATAATAAAAGTTGTGTCTTTGAAACTCTTTCTGTAGCCTCTTTTCTGGATCCACGATTCAAACATCGACACCTGCAACTTAAAGAAGAAATAATTACAAGAATAACAAGCGAATGTATTGGATCATTTGTCTCTTCAGAAACGATCCAGGAAGAATCCCCACCACCTGCAAAAAAATTAAAGGGTTTAGCAGCAGTTCTCAGTCATATTGACACTCAGTCTACTCCAGGTACCAGCACTGTGCTGTCACCGAGTGAGAAAATAAACCTAGAGATTTCTTCCTACATGGACATTCCTACATTGGAAATGGATGCTGACCCTTTAGTCTGGTGGAAATTGGAGTGTTTACATTTCCCAAACTTGGCTGTGCTCGCCAGGAAGTATTTATCAATTTGTGGCACTAGTGTTCCTTCAGAACGAATGTTCAGCTTATCTGGCCACATCTGCAGCAACAGCCGCAATCGCTTATTGCCAGAAAATGTAAATAAATTGGTTTTTCTGGCCCGGAACATGTAACTCTTTGCTGATTTAAAGTCATTGCACAGTTTATTTGTTTGTTTGTTCGGTTAACACTGGACACTTCACAACTTTCATCATTATTGTCTAAGTTTTGTTTGTTAAAAAAAATCTCAAATTTTTTAAATAATCGCTATAATCGCAATATTAAGGGTTGGCAATAATCGTCCTTAACTATGCTAAAATCGCCCAACACTAATTCAGAAGGGCCTGAAAACTACTTCGGGAGAGGGGGGTGGATACGTCAGCGATGAATGCTTCCAGAATGAAACAGGAGCTTCAGCAGTTTCCGGCAAGTTCATTACATCTAATTAGTAATAAGAAATCAACAAGAATACATAACAGAAGAATTGTGCATAAGAAATGAAATAAATAATTAGCATGATTATGCAATGGCAAGAAAAAAAATCTTTATAATAAAAACATAAGTAAATTTTCAGTTATTTTAAATTAGATCTGACCACACTCAGTATTTGAATCCCATTGAGAAAATAAAATTATTATTATATATTATTATTATTGATTATTTGCAGGACTTTCAGGATCGCACCACAATTTTGCAAGAAGAAATTGAGCGACGCGGGCATATTTGCCTCTATCTGCCCAAGTTTCACTGTGAACTAAATCCCATAGAGTCAGTGTGGTGCCACTCCAAGAAGTACACTACACTCGTGGGCATTGTAATGGGTCTATTGTACGGCTGCGCAGGATTGTTCCCAAGTCACTCTCACTGGTGACAAAGAACACCATTGGATGTTTTTTGCCAAATGTTTCGATTACGAAGCTGCATATCGAAATGGCCACACCTGTGCCTCGGTGGATACAGCAGTGAGGAACTACAAGTCCCACCGAAGAGTGACCGGGAAAGTCGACTAGAGGAAGCTGCTGATATTGATTAGATTTGTGTGTGTGTGTGTGTGGGGAGGGGGAGGAGGTGGTTCAAATTTTTTTTTATTACATGCTAGTTATGCACGCGTCAGACAGTCTGACTTGCAAATTCTACAATGTGTATTTCATGCCAGTTATGCACGCGTTGGACAGTCCAACTTGTACCATATTTATTATTATTTTATTAGTTATTTTTTGAGCCATCATATTCTATGGAAAGGGGGAGGGGGTTTACGTGCTGGTTATGCATGCGTCAGACAGTCTGATTTGCACTGTCTACAAAGTGTCTTATTTCATGCCTGTTATGCACGCGTTGGACAGTCCAACTTACATTTTTTATTATTATTTAACCGGCTCTTTTCAGAGCCACCACAAAGCAAAAGATTTCAACTTATTTTAATTATTATTTAACTGGCTCTTTTCAGAGCCACCACAAAGCAAGATTTCAACTTGCTTAAGAAGAGAACATACTCACCTATTAGTTTGCAGTGAGTCAATTGCATTACGTCTTCCTTCAATGTTACCAGGATGGTAGTAACATCTTCCATGTTGCACCCAATCATGTGGAGAAGCAAGCACTGTTCTTGATGATGCATCATGCATGGCGTAACCTTGTCCTGATGGAAGTTGAGGCATCCAATTATTCTGTATTTATGGCTAAATGTTACAGCCGAGTGTGATGTAGTGTTGGGTCCATCAAGTTCCTGGGAAATTGAATGCCCCATGTGGTTGTTATATTTGTTTACGTTATCGTATTTGTAGTAAATATTTGTTTACGTCGTATTCGCATGTGCCGTTTGTTACGTTTCTTACGTTGTATTCGCATGTGCCGTTTTCGTTTAAGTGTTGATGTTAATTCGTTTTCGTCTTTCAATGAGTTTTGTTGTGTATGTATTGGGGGTGTTTTGTTTAAATATGTTTTGTCTACATGTATGTTGGACTTTCTGGGGGTGGAAAATGTAGGAAGTGTTGTGTTTGAGTCTCATGTCTCGTTATTGTCAATTATATTTTGTATGTCACTGTCAGCGTTTGAGTCGTTATTGTCAATTATATTTTGTATGTCACTGTCAGTGTTTGACTCGTTATTGTCAATTATATTTTGTATGTCACTGTCAGCGTTTGACTCGTTTTTGTCAATTGTATGTTGGTTGTCACTGTCAGCGTTTGACTTGTCAAATGCATCTTGGTCGTCACTGTCAAAGTCTGAAATAGAGAAGGGGCAAGCCTGCTGGAAGGGACTAGAGTAAGGGGAGCTGTTATTGTTTTCATTGTCACTGTGAGATGTCAAATCTGTTTTGTCGTCTGGTGTTTGGTCTGGAGTTATGTTCAGTGTCCCTGGTATTTTGTCTGATGTTGTGTCTGGCGTTTTTAGTGTGTGGATGTTATAAGTCAAGTTTGTACCACATAGAGCATCAACAACTTGCCCAACACGACTCTGGCAGCCACAGATGAAAATCTTGATGGAGCACACTCTTCCAGCATAAGTGGCGCCTGGATACCCCACTATCGTGTATGATCCTGATGTAACTAGACTGGGATGACAAAACAATAACAAAAGCTATGAGCATGCACAACAATGTGCTAATAGATTGCTTTAAAAGTAGTCATAAAGCAGCACACATTTATTTCTCTATATAGAGCATTTGCCGATTTATGCATTTTAGCTTTACTGCACATTTCTTGGAATACTGTGTATTTTTTCTAATTAAAACAAATTCTAATTAGGAAATTTCAATCATCAGAGAGAAAAAAAGTATCGACATCTACTGGTTCTTAAAATTCTACCGTCAATATGACTTTGTGTGCTAGTGTGTGTGCCATTCATGGGGCTACAGCTAAACTAAGGATTTAAGGCTTCAGAAGGTAATGCCTTAAGTAAAACCAGGAGGATTAGTGCTAGGCCTGGAACTGAGCAGGGATGGGACTTCTAGGTAATTGCTTCTTACCCAGCTAAATCATGACTTCAGCTATACAAATAACCTATATGATAATTTACAGAAGTTAAAGAGCACTTAGTTATATAGAATTGACTTACCCATGAGCTTGAAATCCAGCCCTGAGAAGAGGAGCCAGTAACTGGGCTGCTTCCCTGGCAAGATGGCCGAGCATCTTATGCCCTGGCAACATCAAATCGACGCAGTTGACGTCGTAGGGGTTGTAAGGCTCAAGGCAGCAACTGAACGCTTGTCCAGTCAACGCGAAAGCGTCGTAAAACATGATTCCCCTAGCCTGGGACACGAAGGAAGCCAATGTCACCGAAGCCATACTAAGCATAGAATAAAGTGCGGTAAAATGGCGCCACCTGCTGGACCTATCGCAGCAATACGCATGCGCACATTTTAGACGTCACGCTTACGTAGATCAGCCCGCGTATTTTTACCTCAAACGTCATCATTTGGAGACCCTTACCATAAAAATGTAAATTTAATGAAAAATTGGCCATAATTCAGTGATTATTAAAAATGAAGCTATCAAATTCATACACATAAATTGTATCATAATTTTATACCATAGAACAAATTTATAGAGATATAACCCAATAAATTCAAAAGTTTTTTCTTAAACGCTTTTTTTTCATAAAACGTTAATATTGGACGTAAAAATTTTCACCAACTTACAAAATTTGGTTCAAATGAAAGCTTAGGAGCTTAACTATCAGTGAACCAAGTTAGAAAGATAAGGACCAATAATTTCTCTTTTTTTTTCTTAAAAACTACCAAATTCACTGCCGGAAAGCTCTCAGTTGTATCACCTGTTACCACAAAACTAATCACAAAACCACAAAAATAATTTGAGTGCAGCTTTGTATGCCAATAATGAGTAACTTTTCAAAAATTTAGATATTGATCATGCATACTTCATATATTACAGTGGTTTTTGTGATAGTATCATAAATTTCAGAAAGTTCACTCTTTAAGCTGGAGCACTGTATTTACCAGGGATTGTTTTAATTTTTTTTGCCAGACAATTGGGGGGGGGGGGGGTGGGGGGGGGGGGGGGGGGGGGGGGGGGGGGGGGGGGGGGGGGGGGGGGGAAGGGTGGGTGGATTGTTTTGTTTTGTTTTTAAGTTTGTTGTTTTTGCTGTTTGTGTTTTTGTTGTTTTTTTTCTTTTTGCTGTGTTTTGTTTGTTGTGTTTGTGTTTTTTTATTTTTTTTTCTGCAGTGAGTGAAACGGATTTTTTTTTGTGTTTATTTTATTGTTGTTATTTTTTTGTTTTTTTGGTTTTTGTTTTTTATTTTTGTGTTAAGTGGAGAGAGGTAGAAGAAACTCCTATTTTAAGTGGAGTGATATACTAGGGATGACTTACAAAGTTTTTTGCTAGGCGTTGGAGGGAGTTGGGGAATTGTCATACAGAAAAAAATGTTAGTTTGATTGCTATTATCATCAAACAGAATCATTACAACACTATGAACTTGCACACATATACATGAACTTACTGACTTGTTTTCTTGCAGTTTCATTGTTAATTATTATTATTATTATTATTATTATTAGGTTAGATTACTAGGGGAGATGAGGCTAGGAACTCGCGTGGGAGATGGGGGGAAGGGGGGGGGAAAAGAATCCCATGGGTTTCTCTTTCTGTATTGACCCCAGATTACACTGGTGATAGCTAACTTAAAGTGGGCCAATTGTGAAAAAAGAAGTATTATCTAATTATACAAGATTTCTTATGCATTCATGAAAATGTACAGTAAGCTTGTATTTTTCTTTCAGACTGCTTGTCAGAAGTTAGTCCTCCATCAGCGCCAGCAGTCGATACTTCATCTGGAGATAAAATTAATAATAATTTTAAAAACTTTATTGATTGTTTTTTTGCTAGGGCCAATTTAGGGTACCTTTGAAACCTGGAGCTAATTGCAATTTTTTTTATAAAGGGATAAGGGGGGCTGAGAAAGCGTCTATAGGCACCAAATGTTCTAATCATTATCAAATAAGGTTCATCTTTAACTTATTTGTTCTTGTTTTTTTTTTAATATTGAGTGTTCATTATTTATTTTAATTAATTAATTTTAATTATGTATTTATTCATTTTGTAGTGAATTCAACAACTCAAGATGCAGAACATTGTCTTCCACTTTTTGTTTCCCCCGTGAAACTACACTTCCACACCTGTGGAACTCTACCACACGTTTCCGATCTCTGAATATGAATAATCCTAATGTTACTCGCAAGCCGTAAAAAAAGGCACTGGGATTAACTCTTGTGCTCGTTACTAACTAGCATTGAGTTTTACAAATATGAACCAGAAAGAGCAAAAAAAAAAAACAGAGGAACAAGAAAACTTAGAGAAAAAAGAAGTAACGGAGATAGAAGAGCGCATAGACTCAGAGAGCAAGCGTAAAAAACAGAACGAGAAGAGAAGAAATTGCAGAGAGACCTGAGATTTGAGAAAGGAAGAGGAACGAAGTCCAAGGCATCAACCGAGAAAACAAAAGAAGATCAAGACAGAGTAAAGAAGGAGAACATGTCCCCAATATTATCCCACCGCCAGCAATGAAAGCTACGATCATACCGAATCCTAGTTGCAAGTGATGTGTTGCATAGTGTTACTGGGTGCTATATGATAATGTGGAGATGATGGTGAAGTCACAAGCGTACTGGATCCAATGTGGCTGACTCTACTTGTAGGGGTCGTGCCATATTGACTGTCTTGATAGACACGCTAATGATTATGTTTGGCTATTTGCTTTAATGTTTCACTAATAACAATTTTCTCTGATTCACAATAACTGACAATTATAGTTTCAAGTTATAATGCTGGGGTCGACTAGTTATCATTAGATTCAATTTCCGGTCGGGATAATACATTGAACTCAATTCCGTCGCTGTACTGGGTAATTGGTCTCACTCTTTTTAATTTACTCTTTCGTGGGTCGAAGAAGGGTCTGGCGGCTGTATACAATCTCTCATGGGGTGTTTCGATCTAAGGTAGCCATGGTCGACTTATTATCTGGGAGGTCAGCCAAGTTCCACCCTTTCCAAGACAGAATGACCGCTGCTGTCGCCATGGTTATGAAGGGCCGCTTCAGTTGCAATGGGCCCCGCCTTTCTCTCCACCTGCAAGTACGAAAAAAGAACAGCGGTAAGACAGTCAGTGGTCCATGAATTGATGACTTACACACCTGCAAATCATACCGCTATACAGTGTGTGCTTGAGCACAATGGCGATGAGCGAGCCTAAAGACTATGCTACTTTTATTGACTTCTACACACTGAAGCTACTGAAAATAAGGTCAGTTTTTAATTTAGCTACAGGGTAAAGGGATTTCAGTGCCATAGTAAAACTCTCTGCAAACTGCTTGAATTGAAGGAAAAAAACAACAACAAACCAACAAAACAACCCTACACGTTATTTAAAAGTTTTCTTTGTGATATTCTTTAAGTAGTGGTTGTAACACACATGCTTTGACAAGCTGGACATGCACCTACACAGACTTACCTTCGCAGTAGGTCTAGTGGACAATATATTTCAGGTAATTACTGTGCGCACGGCCTTATAACCATGACAAAGAGCGCATTGACTTACCACCGCCACTAACTCGAATAGAAATGGAAGTCCCTTAAGTTTTCAAGTTTTAACTGTACCGGCAAAAGAATTCAAAACGGTAAACAATTCAATTTCTAGGGTGATACGGGTACTGATCGATAAACCAGAGACTTCTGTTTAGTGAAGTTTGGGACGGGGTCGACAATCGAACTAACACAAAAACGCGAGGGTCAAAGTACAAAAATGCCTTACGTACACGTCCATACATATATACAAATAAATAAACTAGTGGTGTGCTTGAGCACAAATGGCGAGCGAGCCTGATAGTTAGGTAACATAAAACTAAGTATTGTTACTATGTTTTAGCTTAGTTCATGCAAACACTATAATAGCAGTTATGACCTTTTATTTCAGCAAACAAGTACAAAATCATTCTCTTACTAGTATCAAACATCTGCCATTCTGATAATCTCAATCGCCAGTAACTCTTGAACAAGCTTTCAGCTACGATAAAAAATAAACCAGTGTTATTATTTGTAATTTTAGCCAACAAATATGGAATTACTACTTACCTCATTCTTGAGTATTGATAACTTCTGTAGTATCAAATTGAAGTTATTTTGACCATCTGAATTACCTTGAATTCTTGACAACAAGCTCTCACCTACGAAAACAAAGGACAATCAATTTTAGCACACAAATACAAATTACTTTCTTACCTCATTTTCTTGAGCAGTGGTAACTTTTGTAGTACCAAATTTGAGTCCTTCTGACTATTTGAATTTACCAGTCACTGTTGACAACAAGCTCTTAGCTATAAAAAAAAGGCCAGAGTTATTTTGCATATTTAGCTAACAAATATGGAATTGCGTACTTACCTCGGCATCCCTCGAGTAGTAGTAGCTTCCTTAGCATTAATACTTTATGTGCTTTCATACGCTTTTCAGAAAAGTAGTGATATCTCTCTTAGTACTGACTACAGGTGGCTCTTGACAACTAGTAACAAGCCGCACTTAGCCGGAAAAAAGGCGAAGTTTTGAATTTAAATCTGGTAAAGTGTCTTCAATGTCATAGTAACCGATCGAATCAACTTTTTGTTTCTTGAAAAGCAAGTGTTTTGGCAGGAATTTTCTCACACTTTGGAGCTTAAGCATAAAGTAAGGCTTGCTTAATGCTGTAGTTTCAGAATAAACTGGGGTCAAGCCTTAAAAAGCCGTGTTTTTTGAAGAAAAACCATTCCCCGCGCGCGCGTTTAAAGGGCATACGTACAATCCATACATACATACATACATACATATATACATATAACATATACCCGATTTTGCATTATCCACCCCTAATACTGTCTCGCTTCGCTCGCTCGCCAATAAACTGACATCCCCGATTTTAGATTGTGTTACCCCTGTAAGTGTCTCGCTCGCTACGCTCGCTCTCCAATGAATATTGCCACTCCTTGAGCTTCCTTATTGGAAAGAGCTGCTGCTTCAGGCCACTTTGAAAAGTAGTCTATAAGTGTTACAATGTAAAAATTTCCATGTTTGGTCTTAGGAAGTGGTCCAATAAGGTCTATACCCACCTACACACATAATCACGGCTACTTCTACTAACTGAGGTAATATTTTTAGCCGCTTCGGCTCGAACTTTCCACCAATGGTGCAAACCCAGAAGCTGCACTGGCGATAGGAGGCGATGGAGGCACACTAGAGACTACAGGGTGACGAGACACACTGACAGCACTGGATACTGGAGATGACTCAGATGAACCCGCACCAGGAAGAGAGGAAGGCATCATTTTCATAACAGGAACCTGATTTCTATTAAACTGACATAAACCACATTTGGCAAAACCAGATTTAATGTTAGGAATAGAAAATGCTCTCTCAAATGGTGGTTTAATTAATCGAGCAAAATCTCTTTTTGAGGCCACATAATTTTTCTTAGCAAAAGTAATGGAACGAATTGATTTTGAAAGTTATCTTTTAAAGATTTAAAGACCGAAACATCTAGAGGCTGGAGGGCGTGGGTTGTATGTGGTGGTTAGCAAAATAAAATTACATTATTTTGTCGGACACAAATCCACTAATTCTAACCTCATGTGTGATTTATGGCTATTGCGGGATTAGAAGCCTCCGCACGATTTCTATCTAAAGAATCACACCTTCTTAGAGAGAGTTTAAGATGTCTCTGTTTAAATAGCCACCACCATTTATCACCAGGTCCATATTCTTCATTGAAACGTTCAGCTTTACCAAACTTCTTGGCAATGGACCATGTAAATGCTTCCATTGTACGAGTTAGTGGAAATCCACGATCTGCATGTAAATTACGTACGACTCAAGAGCATTTTCTTCCCTGGAGGAAAGAGCGGTTGATACACCAGGTTTAGAGCCATGCTTAGCTCTTCCTTTTATGCGATCATCTAGGGTCTTCCTAGAACAGAAACAAAGTTAAAAAAGAAGTCCCACGCAAAGTACCTGCTGCCACACTCAAGATAGAGACTTGATTCAAAGCTTAAAATGGAGCACAAGAAGTGTCCTGTTTTTGAAATTACCCCCAGCTCAGTTTTGTAAAAAAAACAAAAAACGAATTGGCGATAATAGGACAGCTTCCCTGGTGGCGATAATAGGCAATCTTATGCTAGAAGCAAAAAGTAACAATTGAGACTGTTTACAACACTCGGTATTGTTTTCCTCTATTGTTTTATGTAAATTAGATACTATCTTCAGTGATAGCAAGAGCTAACTGATGGCATTTTCTATGAACTCCTCAATCCCTAGTAAGATTATAAAATCATGCATGTGACCAAACACTAATCAATGTGAATTTTATAATTTCATATAATCCTAGCTACTTCATAACTTTACCACCACCCTAATTGAAGAGCACTAATACTACACAACTTCAGTGCGAATTGTGCACTAACATTTGTGAGAGTTCCATTCACTTTGTACAATGTGCAGCCTCTCATACAGAAAGGAATATTAGTAGTGTGATAGAATACATTTTAAGGGTGCAGTACCACTTGAAACCGCAGCGCTAAACCGCAGATGGAGGAGTTATGCTATGTATTTATTTCTCGTTGTCTGTTCAATGTATGCTTACTTTGTTGTTGCAGTTGAAACAGATCCCAACAGACAGCTCTTATAAACCAAGTTTCAAGAAAAAAGACCGATCTGGAGCGGAGAAACAACGGTACAAACTTTAGACGATGAAGAAGCGGCGGCGTATTAATCGTGCCTGGAGTCACTCGTTTAGAATGGATATATCACGGCTCACAGCTGCGACTTGGAAGGAAGAATCTGCTTTGGGGTCTTTGGAGAGCTTGATAGAAGGTTGGTGTAGCGGGTAGAAGTTAGAAGCAGTTTCAGTGTCAACTTCTCAGGAATTTTTGGTGCTATTTTTTTTTCTATTCCTGTTACTGTTGTGACGGATGAATAATATATATATAATTATATATATATGATATTTGCACACCATTAAAACAAAATGTGAATTATTTTTATTTACTAATGTTATTTTCTTTCTACAATAATATTTATCAATTAGCTGTTTATTATCAATTATTTTTTTATTGATTTATTTAAAATAAGACCTGAATCAAATTTTAGATCATAGTACTTTGTCTAATCTACCTCAACAGGAGAGAAAGGTGCTGGCATGCTCTTCATAGAAATAGATGAGCTCCCATTATGAGAAGGCACAACTCCTTGGTTCTAGGGCGGCACAACTGGCAGGTTCACAACAAAAGTGCAAAGGAGAAGACATGGCTTCCTTATTTTCCAGAGGAGAGAATAGTAGACGTTTGGCTCTCCTAAGAAGGCATGCTCATGAAGGGAAGAATACTACATCCTGGTTATTTAGAAGAGAGGACATGGCACTCCAGTAGAGAGGTCAATGAAAAGGCACAGCTCCTTGGATCCCCTTGATATTGCATACTTCAGAACCTTTGATTTTGTTCATTTCATATTGTATTTGATTATGGCCCTGCTACTATGGAGTTATGATTTTATAATATTGTTTAGTAATATTTTTTAGAAAGTGAACAAATATTAATTATCTACACTGCTGCTTCTGCCCTACAGTACTGGTAGTCCTTTGAGGTGAAAGTTCTTTGTGGTAAATTGTCTGGTACACAGTTAAGGGTGCTGGGACATAGCAACACGCGGGCACCGATTACGCCGTAAAACCCGGTACTCATTTCCACTGCCAAACTGGTCGCTAACAATAATGATGCAACGCCCGATTTGGTGCCGTTAGGATACTCCGCGTGGTCACTCTCCGTGACCAGTTTAGGTTCGCGTGGTTACTCTCCATAGCCACATGTTGGTTTACTGTTCCTCTTGAGATTGGAGTAATGCCAAAGAGATTGTCTTCAAAGAGGAAATTGCAACTGGCTGAGGCCACAAAAGAAAGGAGGAAATTACTTCATTTGTCTGGCACAGGTATGACTGAACAGTAACTCAGTAGAGTATATAAAACTGACTTATTAAAACAAAGTCATGATAAAATTAATATTTATATCAGTACAACAAACGAACCAGTAATTCAATATTACAATCATTAAAAAAAAATCCAATAGTGGGGCCTGTTGATGACTCAACTGCAGCAGAGGATGCCATGAGGCTACCAGGGACATCTGAAGTCGACGCTGCAGCAGTAGAGGTTCCTTCACATGGACAACAACAGCAACTCCCAGCTGTCTCAACACAAGACAACCAACACATTCAGACAGGTAATAATTCTAGGATGAAACATTGGGAGCCTAGAAAGGGAAAATATATATGTGACCGTCTATAGGAAAACCAGGCACAACGCGGCACACTTCGAAATTTTTTTTTTGCACTTACGGAGTTGTCGGTATTCAGATATTGAGCTCTCCCAGTTTTATCGCCGTAGCTTAAGTCGTTCCTGCTATAATAGACCTAACCGTTCCCTTCCGCAGGCTTAAACCAATACATTTTTAAGAAATCGATCGATCTTTTCTGGATATTACGCACGCCGCGTTGTGCCCGGTTTTCCCGTAGACGGTCACATATATATTTATTGCAGCTTTGATATTTTTACTTGAATATTTCCGCATCACGCGAGCGTTCTGTATTCTCCCATATTGTACGGTTTATATTGTACGCTACTTGTAGCGCGCGCGTAGCGAGTAAAATCAATGAAAATTGTATTGTAACCGGTTGAGAAAAATTTCAAAGAAGCAATAAATCACTTATCACACTCGTCGTACAATATGGGAATGATATTTTACTCTCACGCCACATTTTCACTCGCCTTTGGCTCGTGAAAATATTTTGCGTGCTCGTAAAATATTTTCCCATATTGTACTCTGACTCGTGCTATAAGTATTATATATATATATATATATTTATTGCAGCTAACATTTGTTTGCAAGTAAAACAAAGAGGTTTGGCCACCAATTCCAGACGATTAGCCTAAACAATATAAGGATTTTTAGGGGGGGGGGGCATTGCACTCCTGCTGAGAATATTATTAGATCCCCCTAACTTTGACTTCAGACTTGGGGTAAACTACATTTGCAAATTTTATTATTTTTCTCACATGCAAACTTAGTTGTGCCCCTGCAATAATTGTGTTCACCGCAAAATGCCCTTGCTGTGATGCAAACCTAGAAAAATCCCTGAATATTTATTGTAAAACCCCACAACTACTTCTGTGTGTGTGTGTGTGTGTGTGTAGATTATAAAAGCAGAACCTAGGCTAGAATTAATTTCATTTATTAATTAAAAAAAAACTTTTTCCATGGTAACAAATAAATAAATAAATTGAAATAGGTACCAGGTAACTTTAGGTTTCCCTACAACAAAATTAGACTGGGAAGATATATATCAGTGAAAGGCCTTTATCAACTACCTCCCATAGCCACTCCTCCAGTGGTTTAGTGTGGTCTGGTGTACCCAGCTATGAATAGTTTACTACCAGCCAAGGATGACACAACTCAGAATTTATTTCATTAATTAAATAATTAATAAAAGAAATAAAAAAATAAATAGATGAGATGGAATTCACTAATAAATTGATATTGATGTATAGCATAAAATGTTCATGTACTTGGGAACTATATCAGCAAGAAGCCTTTGTCAAGTACCTTCCCACAACCACACTCTTTCCCTTCACCACTCTCTCTCTCTCTCTCTTCTTTTTTTTTTTGTGTGTGTGTGTGGTGCGTATACTGTGGGGGTGCATTGTGTGTGTGTGTGTGTGAGTAAGTTGGTGCTTACTCAGCAGCCATATAAATAAAAAATATACCTCAGTAAAAAAATAATAATAAAATAGGTAGCTAAAAATTAGGTTTCGTACAACTAAATTGGACTGGGAGGATATATATCAGTGGAAGGCCTTTATCAACTACCTCCCACAGCCACTCTCTCTATGTTGGAGTGTGGTCTGGTGTACCCAGCTAAGAATGGTACTTCCCCAGCAACTTTGGCCCATGGGATACAAAGACAGATCTGTGGCTAAAATAATAATAATAATAATAATAATAATGATAATAATAATAATAAAAATGATGATGATAATAATAGTAATAATAATAATAATTATACTCACACACTTATAGAAGATGGCTTCTCTCCTGTCAGCGACCAATCAGGTGGTAGGGATCTAGAGGAAGAGGATGAAATGGACTTGACAGGTGTTGAAGATGGACTGGTGGGTGCCGATGAACTAGATGATGTAGAGAATCGAGTGCTGAGTGTGGGTGATGAACTTGTTGGCATAGTGAATGGAATGCTTAGCATGGTTGGTGAACTACTTGGCGTAGTAGATGGAGTGCTGAGTTTGGTTGACGAACTAGTTGGTGTAGTAGATGGAGTGATGAGTGTGGGCGACAAATCAGTGGGTGGGAATGGCGTAGCGGATGAAGCAGTGGGTGATGAATCGGTTGGTGGTGAACTAGACGGCGTAGAGGATGAAGCAGTGGGTGATGAATCGGTGGGTGGTGAACTGGACGGCGTAGAGGATGAAGCAGTGAGTGATGAATCGGTTGGTGGCGAACTGGACGGCGTAGAGGCTGAAGCAGTGAGTGATGAATCAGTGGGTGGTGAACTGGACGGCGTAGCGGATGAATCAGTGGGTGGTGAACTGGACGGCGTAGAGGATGAAGCAGTGGGTGATGAATCGGTTGGTGGCGAACTGGACGGCGTAGAGGATGAAGCAGTGGGTGATGGGCGTAGAGGATGAAGCAGTGGGTGATGGGCGTAGAGGATGAAGCAGTGGGTGATGAATCAGTGGGTGGTGAATGGGTGGGTGTGGAAGAGAATCGAGACTGCTTAGTTGAAGATGTCATTGATCGGCTGTCTAGTGTGGCTAGTCTTCTGAAGCTTCCTCATGATACACAAAAACTGTTTTTATGTGTGTCCCCTGGTGCCATAAACTTGGAGAATTCCATAGGACTGAAGATCCATGGCTCACTGTGTGGCTGGAGTCAGTATTACGCAGTTCTTACATTCCTGATGAATGGACATCTACATGCTGAATATAGTAGGCTAAGTGGTATTATGGGATTACCAGCATGTTCCAGCAAGCAGTGGCACAGGATTGTGGTGAGACTGGAAAAGTTTGTCACTGAGCTAGCTGAATGGTCATGTGCTCAGGTGAGGGAAGATATTGTTAGACGAGGAGATGGAAAGAATTGGGTAGCATCTTTTGATGGTTTCTATCTAACGCGAGGTCACTATTCTAACAATTCTTCCTCTTCAGTACATGATTATGCAACTGGCAAAATTGCATATTTTTCACACCGAACAAAGAGAGGAAAGGGTCACAACTGGGAGGGAACTTCGGCTGGAGCAGAAACTGACATGCTCGATGAGACTGGCTCGTGTACGGCAGGATGGACTTGTGCTGCAGGAGGTGATCGCAGACAAGGACTCAGCAGTAAACTCCACATTTTGTCGCCACTTTCCAGAGGGCACTGTCACTTACTGCGCCAACCACTGTGCGAAAGCCCTGCATCAAGCATTTGGAGATCACTAGAAAAAATCAGTGTGTTGTAAGTATTTGTGTAAAATAATTGCTGTCAAATAATATATCACATACACTATAGTGCAGAGCGTCCAACTTCAAATGCAAACGAATGCCAGATAGCCTGCTGAACCATTGCAAGGCGTCACTGAGCAATTTGATTGCATCAGATGCCGTAAACTCAGCCAGTGACCCTCTGAAGGCCTTCTCTGATGGTGTAGAGAACTTTTTTGCCCACTACTGCCAAGATGACCACAAATCTGAATGGTGCCGACATGAAAAGGTGAATTAGTTAATAATAACACACTAGGGTACCAATAAAATGATATTTACTTTTGTATCAATCATGCAGTAAGCAATAAAACCATTGGTGAAAAAAAAAATTTCTTATTGTCTCTAGACTAACCCTGATGGTACACTGTACACTTGCAAACACAAGTTTACCTGCAAAGCCCAGGTGGAAGGTTTTCGGTCACTACTAGACAGCATGTCAGCACGGCCACAGGACTATGTTTCTGACCGTGGCAGGCTAACCACTAATGCAGTAGAAGGCTTCCACGGGTTGGCACTGCTTTACAGGGACAAGAGGACTGACCTCCACCACCTGCATTATATATGCAAGACCAATATGGCCATTTGCCATAAGGTACACACGTACTATAAGCTAGTGCATTATACATTTATGTCTATAATCAACTTACAGAATTTGGGACCTATATGGAAAGTCTTTTGCTTAGTGAATATGGGGGTGGAGATTCCAGTGGCTGCTGTTGTGTCCATCTTGGATGAGCAGGACAGGTGGGATATTGACAAGCTGAAGCGTTGTAATGCGAAAAGCTACCACAAGAGGTAACCCTATAATAAGTTACTTTCCCACCTTTACGTCATCATAACTTACCTATTGTAGAAATTGCCAGAAGAAAGCCAAGCAAGCAAGACATGAGAGGGAGAAAGAAATGATGACCACCTTGCGAGATGTCAGCCATGTGGGAGAGTATGTTGGAGAGGGCAGAGGTGATGTTGCAGAGGATGACTGTCAGTTGGATACTGATCAGGGAGACCAGTTGCAGCAGAATCCAGGAGAGGGTGAAGAAGAAGCAGATGGTAGTTTTGTAGTTGGTGATTCTCACCCACTCTTGGTCCTGTTCGATTGTGAAACCACTGGATTCAGTATCTATGCTGACCACATCACTGACATCGGTGCCAAGGTTCTCAATCCTCCAGTCCCAGTTGACCATCTCACATTTTCTAGCCTCGTGAGAACTGGACGAAACATTTCCTCTGCAGGTAATATATATAAAAATTATGCATGAAAATTATTGTATTTTTTATTAGTTTCAAAGGTCACAGGCATCACTAACAACATGTTGAGACATGAGAAGCCTCTCTCTCACGTGCTACCCACTTTCTTAGATTGGCTGGCAATTAACATAGCTGCTGCAGTTGAGGCAACACATACTCCCTACCATCCAGGTAGCTAATATATATTGTAATACCGAAAAGTAGGTCTAATCACTGTATTTGTTCATTTTTAGTCTTGGTTGCCCACAACGGATTTGCATTCGACTATCCTATCCTTTTCGCGGAAGTTGAAAGGCGTGTGGAATTGGATATGGCCAAGTTTGTGTCGTATAACATCCACTTCACTGATACACTGCCTTGGTTGAAGAAGGTATTTCACCCAAGCAAATACGGCTGGCTGCCCAACATGTTTACATAAATTTGTATAGTGTGTGCGCATAGCCACATGCATACATGTACACACATATACCTGCATATACATGGATGTTTTTTTGGGGGGGTGGTTTTGTGTTTTTTTTTTAATAGATGAAGAAGGATGGGATAGATGTTCTGCAAGGGTCATCTCTAGGACTGGGGAAACTGCATGAAAATTTGACTGGGAAAGACATTTCAGGCAAGACTCCAGGCAAGACTCTAGAGCAATGAGCTTATTTGTTCCTTCTCATTTAAAAAAAAATAATTTATTTTTAACTGCTATAAGTTGTTATTTTTTACTATGTTTGGTAACAATACAGGAGCACACAGGGCATTACCTGATGTTTTAGCCTTGGAAGCAGTCCTACGTCATCCATCCCTATGCGGTGATTTGGAGTCTCTCCCATTCCGTTCTCCTCAACTGCAGACGAAGCTTTGGGTCCAGCAGAAGAGACTGTACACAAGAGCCTCCCATTTAATTAAAGCTGTTGGGAAGCCTAGCCTCACGTCCACTCAGGCAAAGAAACTAGATGCCCTGGGATTCACGTTCCAGTCTATCTCTCTGCTAAGGCAACAGTGCTCCAGTCAGGACAAATTTCAATCAGCTTTGAAGGAGCGAGGCGTTAGGAGCAAGCCGCTAAGAGAGAAACTATGGAAGGCACTTCTCATCCCTCGCTGAGATGGCTGCTTCTTCTCTCTAGTCCAAGCTTTCTGTTTCTTGTTTATAGCTTCTTCTTTTTTCTTTCATACCCGGCTCTTTTCAGAGCCACCAAATCTGCAAAAGAATTCTCCATATAATAACACGCTCACACATATTATTAGTTTGTGTGTGTATATATATATTATACATGCATATAGTAGCTAATATTATTATTTTTATTATTTTTTTTTTTTAGAAGAAGGACTGGGTATATGTTCTCCAAGGGCCATTTATAATACTGGGGAAACTGCACAATAGTTTGACTGGGAAAACTTAGAAAGTAAGACACCAGACCCAAAATCCCCTATACTTTTCTTCTTCTTTTTTTTTCTTTCAATGAGCTAAAGTATTATTATTTATTTTACTAATCTAGGTAAATTATAGGACCACACAGGTACTTACCTAGCCATGGAGAAGAGTCCTACATCCTCCCTTCCGAGTCGATGTTCAAGTCAAGAACAGTTCCAATATACAATGGAGGAGAGAGGTGTCTGGAGCAAGCTACTAAAGAAGGAACTGGAGGCACTCCGCAACTACTCCCACCTCCTCGCTGCATGACCACTTTATTTCTAGATTCTTGCATTGATACTCTTCATTTCTGTTTACTAGTAGCTGTTTTCGTATACGCCAATCGTATCTCTTTGTTGTTATTGGGTTTTTTTTATGTACTTGGCGCTTTTTAGAGGCGCCAAATACCCGGCATAAGATCCCGTCCGTATACTGGGGCGGGGCTCAAATTGGGGCGGCTCCATGTTCTAAATTTCAGCGCAGTTTTTATTTTTAATTCTGGAACTATTTTCATATATTTCTGAATGTTGGAGAATAGGACAGGCTTCAAATTTGGAATAGAGATAAAGACATGTGAAGTCAGCAAAATGTTCGTTTTAATTTTTTTTTTTACTAAAAATGCACGATAACACAGCTCTAATAACACGAGACCATAGCAGTAAGTACAAAAAAATATTGAATAACAAAAAATCAAAACGAAGAAACTGTGGACGATGGCCTCGAGAAGCGCTATACGAGATAATTAGATCCAGAGGTGCCGTACGCACGGAGGAGAAACCCGGTTTATGTCTGAACATTACGGGCTGTATTTCAAGCGGTAGTGGCTTCCAGATTCCGATTTTTGGTGTGTTGACTTCTGTTGTAGTAGCCAATAGCTTCCACCTTCAAATGAAGCCCTGAGTAAAACAGGAAAAAAACGGATTTTCCCTAGCAACCAAAATTCATTAACCCAGCGGAAGTTGCGTGGGAGTTGTCCCAGCACCCTTAATTGGTACGTGTTCAAATTGTGCGCGAGTCACGTTACCGCAGGTTCCGGTGGTACTGCACCCTTAACCTGGAAAAAATAGGTTAGAGAGACAATTTCTTCCGGCTGTTTTACTACAGCTCTCATCCCTTACACCTTGCATCTCCACCTCAGTTTCCATTTCAACACCGATCAAGGCTTCAGCGCTGCTGTCATCTTCCACCTCCAGGATACAGTCATCCATCATATTCCTGATACATCATCCTCCAACAAAGTTGAATCCATATGGGACCAGCTTTATCTAATCTCCCAGCTTGTGACCAGTGGTGAATACAATTATCTAAGAAATGAGTATAAAATGAGCCTTTAGAATAATCATCATAATGATTATGATAATAATCATAACAATAATAATAATAATTACAGACCTGCCAGCATTTTCAACAATCTTGGCAAGCCATTGGTAATTCATCCTGTAACTACATGTAATTTGAACAATCTTTTAAAATGAATTTTTTAGAGGTGCACTCAACAATTTCAAGAGATGAAGACACCTGTATTGACTGGTTGATGAGCAATGGACTTATTTGTAGTGCTATGAACTGTAAGAAATGTGGAACTGGCTGCAATGTTGTTCTAAAAAAAGGAGTAAAGGTTTGGAGGTGCCCAAATAGAGGCTGCCAATCTATTTGCAGTTTACGAATGAACAGCTTTTCTCTGGGAGCCACTTACAATTACATGAAATCATCAACATTATCTATTGGTGGTCTGCTAAATCTACAGTAACATCAACGATGAAGGAAACTGGTCATTCTGAACACACTATTGTAGACTGGTACAATTTCATTAGAGATGTCTGTGCCCAATATCTCATTGATCATGCACAAAAAATAGGAGGTGTGGGTAAAACAGTAGAAATTGTACAGTAGTAACAAACAGTAGAAATTTATGAGTCAAAATTTGGAAAGAGAAAATACAACAGGGGAAGAATACAGGAAGGTCACTGGGTGTTTGGTGGAATAGAAAGACAATCACCTTCCAATTGCTTCATGGTGGAAGTGAAAGATATATCTGCAGTCACTCTGCTTCCCATCATTCTGGACCATGCTCACCCTGGCACCATCATTATCAGTGATGAATGGAGAGCATATTGTTGTCTATCAGCAAATGGAATGACTCACTTAACTGTGAATCACTCCATAAACTTTGTGGATCCATCAACTGGAACTCACAAACAAAATATTGAGGGAACCTGGTCCACTGTAAAAAGAATGCTAAGCAAGGAAGTCATGAACACTTTCAGTGACCTTTTCCAAACCTCTCTGCAAGAGTTTGTGTGGAGGAAAAAGCATGAAGGTTGTGACTTTTTTTTTTTTAATTATGGAGAGAACAATATCCATTATAAATATGATTCCATACAAATCACATTCACATGACATACTTATTTCGTTTTATTTCATATCAATATTGCATTTAATACTTGTCAATATTTAGCATATTACATAGAGCACATGCCAACATTTTTTAAAAGAATAGGTGCTAGTTTAATACCTTACTTGAAAATACATTGTCCACTAGACTACCGTGAAGGTAAGTCTGTGTAGGTGCATGTCCAGTTGTGTCAAAGCATTGTGTTACAACCACAATAACGTGTATTGTTATGTTGTTGTTTTTTTCCTTCAATTCAAGCAGTTGCAGATAGTTGTTACTATGGCACTGAAATCCCTTTACCGTGTATGCGAAATTTAAAAACTGGACCTTATTTTCAGTAGCTTCAGTGTTAGAAGTCAAATCATTCATATAAAAATAGTATAGTCTTTAGGCTCGCTCGCCAATTGTGCTCAAGCACATCACTAGTTTATTTGTATATATGTATGGACGTACGTAAGGCATTTTTGTACTTTGACCCTCGCGTTTTTGTGTTAGTTTGGTTGTCGACCCCGTCCCAAATTGCACTAAACAGAGTCCTCTGGTTTATCGATCAGTACCCGTATCACCCTAGAAATTGAATTGTTTACCGTTTTGAATTCTTTTGCGGGTGCAGTTGAAACTTGAAAACTTAAGGGACTTCCATTTCTATTCGAGTTAGTGGCGGTGGTAAGTCAATGCTCTCTTTGTCATGGTTATAAGTCGTGCGCAGCAGTACTTACTAGAAAATACATTGTCCACTAGACTACCGCGAAGGTAAGTCTGTGTAGGTGCATGTCCAGTTGTGTCAAAGCATTGTGTGTTACAACCACTACTTAGCTAAAGAATATCACAAAGAAAACTTTTAAATAACGTGTATTGTTTTGTTGTTGTTTTTTCCCTTCAACAAGCAGTTGCAGAGAGTTGTCACTATGGCACTGAAATCCCTTTACCGTGTATGCGAAATTAAAAAAACTGGACCTTATTTTTAGTAGCTTCAGTGTTAGAAGTCAAAATCATTCATATAAAAATAGTATAGTCTTTAGGCTCGCTCGCCATTTGTGCTCAAGCACATCACTAGTTTAATATCACTTCAAAATTTCTTTTTCAGCCTTCTTTTAAGGGTGCTGGGACAACTCCCACGCAACTTCCGCTGGGTTAATGAATTTTGGTTGCTAGGGAAAATCCGTTTTTTCCTGTTTTACTCAGGGCTTCATTTGAAGGTGGAAGCTATTGGCTACTACAACAGAAGTCAACACACCAAAAATCGGAATCTGGAAGCCACTACCGCTTGAAATACAGCCCGTAATGTTCAGACATAAACCGGGTTTCTTCTCCGTGCGTACGGCACCTCTGGATCTAATATCTCGTATAGCGCTTCTCGAGGCCATCGTCCACAGTTTCTTCGTTTTGATTTTTTGTTATTCAATATATTTTTGTACTTACTGCTATGGTCTCGTGTTATTAGAGCTGTTTTATCGTGAATTTTTAGTAAAAAAAAAATTAAAACGAACATTTTGCTGACTTCACATGTCTTTATCTCTATTCCAAATTTGAAGCGTGTCCTATTCTCCATTATTCAGAAATATATGAAAATAGTTCCAGAATTAAAAATAAAAACTGCGCTAAAATTTAGAACATGGAGCCGCCCCAATTTGAGCCCCGCCCCAGTATACGGACGGGATCTTATGCCGGGTATTCGGCGCCTCTAAAAAGCGCCCAGTACATAAAAAAACCCAATAACAACAAAGAGATACGATTGGCGTATACGAAAACAGCTACTAGAAAACAGAAATGAAGAGTATCAATGCAAGAATCTAGAAATAAAGTGGTCATGCAGCGAGGAGGTGGGAGTAGTTGCGGAGTGCCTCCAGTTCCTTCTTTAGTAGCTTGCTCCAGACACCTCTCTCCTCCATTGTATATTGGAACTGTTCTTGACTTGAACATCGACTCGGAAGGGAGGATGTAGGACTCTTCTCCATGGCTAGGTAAGTACCTGTGTGCTCCTATAATTTACCTAGATTAGTAAAATAAATAATAATACTTTAGCTCATTGAAAGAAAAAAAAGAAGAAGAAAAGTATAGGGGATTTTGGGTCTGGTGTCTTACTTTCTAAGTTTTCCCAGTCAAACTATTGTGCAGTTTCCCCAGTCTTATAAATGGCCCTTGGAGAACATATACCCAGTCCTTCTTCTAAAAAAAAAAAAATAATAATAATAATAATAATATTAGCTACTATATGCATGTATAATATATATATACACACACAAACTAATAATATGTGTGAGCGTGTTATTATATGGAGAATTCTTTTGCAGATTTGGTGGCTCTGAAAAGAGCCGGGTATGAAAGAAAAAAGAAGAAGCTATAAACAAGAAACAGAAAGCTTGGACTAGAGAGAAGAAGCAGCCATCTCAGCGAGGGTTGAGAAGTGCCTTCCATAGTTTCTCTCTTAGCGGCTTGCTCCTAACGCCTCGCTCCTTCAAAGCTGATTGAAACTTGTCCTGACTGGAGCACTGTTGCCTTAGCAGAGAGATAGACTGGAACGTGAATCCCAGGGCATCTAGTTTCTTTGCCTGAGTGGACGTGAGGCTAGGCTTCCCAACAGCTTTAATTAAATGGGAGGCGCTTGTGTACAGTCTCTTCTGCTGGACCCAAAGTTTCGTCTGCAGTTGAGGAGAACGGAATGGGAGAGACTCCAAATCACCGCATAGGGATGGATGACGTAGGACTGCTTCCAAGGCTAAAACATCAGGTAATGCCCTGTGTGCTCCTGTATTGTTACCAAATATAGTAAAAAAAAACAACTTATAGCAGTTAAAAATAAATTAATTTTTTTTAAATGAGAAGGAACAAATAAGCTCATTGCTCTAGAGTCTTGCCTGAAATGTCTTTCCCAGTCAAATTTTTATGCAGTTTCCCCAGTCCTAGAGATGACCCTTGCAGAACATCTATCCCATCCTTCTTCATCTATTAAAAAAAAATCACAAAACCACCCCCCCAAAAAAAACATCCATGTATATGCAGGTATATATGTGTGTACATGTATGCATGTGGCTATGCGCACACACTATACAAATTTATGTAAACATGTTGGCCAGCCAGCCGTATTTGCTTGGGTGAAATACCTTCTTCAACCAAGTCAGTGTATCAGTGAAGTGGATGTTATACGACACAAACTTGGCCATATCCAATTCCACACGCCTTTCAACTTCCGCGAAAAGGATAGGATAGTCGAATGCAAATCCGTTGTGGGCAACCAAGACTAAAAATGAACAAATACAGTGATTAGACCTACTTTTCGGTATTAAAATATATATTAGCTACCTGGATGGTAGGGAGTATGTGTTGCCTCAACTGCAGCAGCTATGTTAATTGCCAGCCAATCTAAGAAAGTGGGTAGCACGTGAGAGAGAGGCTTCTCATGTCTCAACATGTTGTTAGTGATGCCTGTGACCTTTGAAACTAATAAAAAATACAATAATTTTCATGCATAATTTTTATATATATTACCTGCAGAGGAAATGTTTCGTCCAGTTCTCACGAGGCTAGAAAATGTGAGATGGTCAACTGGGACTGGAGGATTGAGAACCTTGGCACCGATGTCAGTGATGTGGTCAGCATAGATACTGAATCCAGTGGTTTCACAATCGAACAGGACCAAGAGTGGGTGAGAATCACCAACTACAAAACTACCATCTGCTTCTTCTTCACCCTCTCCTGGATTCTGCTGCAACTGGTCTCCCTGATCAGTATCCAACTGACAGTCATCCTCTGCAACATCACCTCTGCCCTCTCCAACATACTCTCCCACATGGCTGACATCTCGCAAGGTGGTCATCATTTCTTTCTCCCTCTCATGTCTTGCTTGCTTGGCTTTCTTCTGGCAATTTCTACAATAGGTAAGTTATGATGACGTAAAGGTGGGAAAGTAACTTATTATAGGGTTACCTCTTGTGGTAGCTTTTCGCATTACAACGCTTCAGCTTGTCAATATCCCACCTGTCCTGCTCATCCAAGATGGACACAACAGCAGCCACTGGAATCTCCACCCCCATATTCACTAAGCAAAAGACTTTCCATATAGGTCCCAAATTCTGTAAGTTGATTATAGACATAAATGTATAATGCACTAGCTTATAGTACGTGTGTACCTTATGGCAAATGGCCATATTGGTCTTGCATATATAATGCAGGTGGTGGAGGTCAGTCCTCTTGTCCCTGTAAAGCAGTGCCAACCCGTGGAAGCCTTCTACTGCATTAGTGGTTAGCCTGCCACGGTCAGAAACATAGTCCTGTGGCCGTGCTGACATGCTGTCTAGTAGTGACCGAAAACCTTCCACCTGGGCTTTGCAGGTAAACTTGTGTTTGCAAGTGTACGGTGTACCATCAGGGTTAGTCTAGAGACAATAAGAAATTTTTTTTTTCACCAATGGTTTTATTGCTTACTGCATGATTGATACAAAAGTAAATATCATTTTATTGGTACCCTAGTGTGTTATTATTAACTAATTCACCTTTTCATGTCGGCACCATTCAGATTTGTGGTCATCTTGGCAGTAGTGGGCAAAAAAGTTCTCTACACCATCAGAGAAGGCCTTCAGAGGGTCACTGGCTGAGTTTACGGCATCTGATGCAATCAAATTGCTCAGTGACGCCTTGCAATGGTTCAGCAGGCTATCTGGCATTCGTTTGCATTTGAAGTTGGACGCTCTGCACTATAGTGTATGTGATATATTATTTGACAGCAATTATTTTACACAAATACTTACAACACACTGATTTTTTCTAGTGGTCTCCAAATGCTTGTGCAGGGCTTTCGCACAGTGGTTGGCGCAGTAAGTGACAGTGCCCTCTGGAAAGTGGCGACAAAATGTGGAGTTTACTGCTGAGTCCTTGTCTGCGATCACCTCCTGCAGCACAAGTCCATCCTGCCGTACACGAGCCAGTCTCATCGAGCATGTCAGTTTCTGCTCCAGCCGAAGTTCCCTCCCAGTTGTGACCCTTTCCTCTCTTTGTTCGGTGTGAAAAATATGCAATTTTGCCAGTTGCATAATCATGTACTGAAGAGGAAGAATTGTTAGAATAGTGACCTCGCGTTAGATAGAAACCATCAAAAGATGCTACCCAATTCTTTCCATCTCCTCGTCTAACAATATCTTCCCTCACCTGAGCACATGACCATTCAGCTAGCTCAGTGACAAACTTTTCCAGTCTCACCACAATCCTGTGCCACTGCTTGCTGGAACATGCTGGTAATCCCATAATACCACTTAGCCTACTATATTCAGCATGTAGATGTCCATTCATCAGGAATGTAAGAACTGCGTAATACTGACTCCAGCCACACAGTGAGCCATGGATCTTCAGTCCTATGGAATTCTCCAAGTTTATGGCACCAGGGGACACACATAAAAACAGTTTTTGTGTATCATGAGGAAGCTTCAGAAGACTAGCCACACTAGACAGCCGATCAATGACATCTTCAACTAAGCAGTCTCGATTCTCTTCCACACCCACCCATTCACCACCCACTGATTCATCACCCACTGCTTCATCCTCTACGCCCATCACCCACTGCTTCATCCTCTACGCCCATCACCCACTGCTTCATCCTCTACGCCGTCCAGTTCGCCACCAACCGATTCATCACCCACTGCTTCATCCTCTACGCCGTCCAGTTCACCACCCACTGATTCATCCGCTACGCCGTCCAGTTCACCACCCACTGATTCATCACTCACTGCTTCATCCTCTACGCCGTCCAGTTCGCCACCAACCGATTCATCACTCACTGCTTCATCCTCTACGCCGTCCAGTTCACCACCCACCGATTCATCACTCACTGCTTCATCCTCTACGCCGTCCAGTTCACCACCCACCGATTCATCACCCACTGCTTCATCCTCTACGCCGTCTAGTTCACCACCAACCGATTCATCACCCACTGCTTCATCCGCTACGCCATTCCCACCCACTGATTTGTCGCCCACACTCATCACTCCATCTACTACACCAACTAGTTCGTCAACCAAACTCAGCACTCCATCTACTACGCCAAGTAGTTCACCAACCATGCTAAGCATTCCATTCACTATGCCAACAAGTTCATCACCCACACTCAGCACTCGATTCTCTACATCATCTAGTTCATCGGCACCCACCAGTCCATCTTCAACACCTGTCAAGTCCATTTCATCCTCTTCCTCTAGATCCCTACCACCTGATTGGTCGCTGACAGGAGAGAAGCCATCTTCTATAAGTGTGTGAGTATAATTATTATTATTATTACTATTATTATCATCATCATTATTATTATTATTATTATCATTATTATTATTATTATTATTATTATTATTATTTTAGCCACAGATCTGTCTTTGTATCCCATGGGCCAAAGTTGCTGGGGAAGTACCATTCTTAGCTGGGTACACCAGACCACACTCCAACATAGAGAGAGTGGCTGTGGGAGGTAGTTGATAAAGGCCTTTCACTGATATATATCCTCCCAGTCCAATTTAGTTGTACGAAACCTAATTTTTAGCTACCTATTTTATTTTTTTTTTTTTTTACTGAGGTATATTTTTTTATTTATATGGCTGCTGAGTAAGCACCAACTTACTCACACACACACACACAACGCACCCCCACAGTATACGCACCACACACACACACAAAAAAAAAAAAAGAAGAGAGAGAGAGAGAGTGGTGAAGGGAAAGAGTGTGGTTGTGGGAAGGTACTTGACAAAGGCTTCTTGCTCATATAGTTCCCAAGTACATGAACATTTTATGCTATACATCAATATCAATTTATTAGTGAATTCCATCTCATCTATTTATTTTTGATTTATTTCTTTTATTAACCCTTTAACTACTGAATTAGGGAAACCAAATAAGCACAAATTTAAGTGTGTCAACTTAAATTATGAATAACACCGACATAAAATATGCTAAGCTAATATAAATTTAGTATGTTACAAAAGAATGTTTTCTCTTTCAGATTCTACGTCTATGATGTCATCAGGTTGCCATGGTAACGAGATGTTATCACATCTATCGGAAATTATGTGATAAAACTAAATCTAACCATATAGCACAATGCTGCTATAGAATTTATGCTAATTTATAAAGTTATCTGTATAAATTATTCATCACTAAAACACTTTCATACATATAATAATTATTTGATTTCAATTTTGTAGTAATATTACCATTTTTGTTGCCGCAATAATATGATTACAGTTAAAACTATAGTTTTATAGGAGTAGTTGAAGCAATAGAAAATAAAAAAGATACTGTTGCATTGAAGTGAGATTATACTTTAGAACTTTTTATAGTTTACTCGGGAGTGATAAGCTTCGAAGCACTTTCCAACACACAAATGCACATTACACTTCGGACACCATGTCTTGATTTTTTTATCCTTGTACTTAGTGCCTCTTGACGAACTTTTTTTGTATGCACACACCGTACATCGCTTCAAATTTGAACTTCGGTATATGTAATGTTTACCAGTGAGTCTCGAAAGTATAGTAGTATGTGGACGCCCAGGATGCCTTCGAAGTTCCAGTGCTGTTGTTGTAAGTGAATATGCTAATTCCATACGAAAATCTTTTTGACGCTTGATAGTATCCTTATAGTTGGCCTTGTACAAAACATATGCATTGGTTATAGCATGGTCATGTAAACGCCAAAACACACGTCTCCACCATTTCATTGTTTTTCTTCCCATTGAATAGTAGCACATGGCCTGGTCGGCCAAATCAACTCCACCCATGTGTTTGTTATAATCAACCACAATATTGGGACATGCTACATCCTTCGCTTCTTTTCCAACTCGCCGCCTAATAGTTGCAGTAGAATTAGTAAAACATGTTGACAAACAAAAAACATCTCTATTATCAAACCAACGACAGATAGTGAGATTATCACAATGAAGAAATTTGCAATCTCCACGATTCATTTTTGACAACACATCCAGGTTTTTTGGAAAATGTTTGCGATTCTTACGTACAGTTCCACTGGCTTTAGTCTTGCTATCAAGTAAATCTTGAAATAACTGAGGTGAAGAGTAGAAATTATCAGTATAAACTGTATACCCTTTTCCTAGTAAAGGTGACATCAACTTCATTACCACATCATAACCTTGGCCATGATCAGATTTGGGAGCAGACTTATCAGCACCTGTATATACTTCAAAAGAATAGATGTATCCAGTAATAGCATCACAACACGCCCAAACCTTGATGCCCCATTTAGTAGGTTTTTTTGGTAAATATTGTATAAATGACAGTCGACATTTTGTTCCAATCATACTTTCATCAATTGAAAGCTGTTTATTCGGTGAATATAACTCTTTAGATACTTTCTCTAAACAATTGATTAGTGGGCGTACTTTCCACAACTTGTCATGCTGAGGATCAGAACATGATGGAGCAGTAGTATTGTCAACAACATGAATATAGCGGAGAATTTGTCGAAAACGATCACGAGGCATTACTAGTCTGAACCAAGAATGGCAGTGCATAGGCTCGGTTGACCAATAATCATTTATAGATGGAAGTGATACTATTCCCATAGCAATCACTAAACCTATAAATGCTTTTATTTCTTCTTTCGACACTGGATTCCATGGAGAATTGTCATGATTTAGCTGCCTTTGTTGATTGGCATATCGATTAGTTTCAATCAAAAGCTGGTCATAAAAATCTTCAGATAAAAAAAGATGAAAACAATCCAAAGGCTTGGTAACTCCAACTGCTTGATTTTTTGGGCCAGGTTTATCACCCGAAAACTGGATATCAACTAATTTCTCTGGTTTTTCCTCCCATGTCCATTTATCCTCGTCATCACCTTCACTTTCTTGACTTTTCCTGCTTCTGCCTCTGCCACTACCTCTGCCGTGACCTCTGCCTCTTCCCCGACCTCTGCCTCTGCCCCTACCTCTGTCTCTGCCCCGACCTCGGCCTCTTCCCCGACCTCTGCCTCTTCTCTGACCTCTGCCTCTTCCCCGACCTCTGCCTCCACCACTTTGCTCACTTGAAGTCTCAGAATCTGAGTAATAATGTACAAAAATACAAGAAGAAATATATTGTTTATCAAAAATCCAAAAAAAATACAAAACGAGGAAATTTCACTAAAAAATATATGAATTGATACATATTCTGACTAAGCAGCATCTAAATACTGCGCCCTAAAGTGCTAAAATATGCAATAACATTTAGTGAACGAACTGCAATTTATAGACCATGATCTAAAAGTAGTATTTCTTCCTGCTTATTCAATACTAACCTGTACTATCACTAGAAACTTCATTGAATTCATCTTCTTCAGACTCAGACATCAACAAGGAATCTCTTTCAGCTGGAAGAATGTCCCCAATGCTGTCGAGGAGTAGGTGACTTGCCTCAGCGCTTAGGTATTCTGGAGGTAAAAGCATAGCTGACCCATCACCGGCAAAGCCATCGCCTTCAGCACAATCTCCGTCTTCACTTTCGCCATCTAAATCTGCAGCATCAAGCGAAGACATCATATGATCCTCCATAAATTCGTGGCTGTCTAAAAGGTCGACCACCTCAGCAGTGGTGTAAGTTTTCTCGGCCATAGCTCCGGCACTTCTTGTCACAAACTTACAAAAAAATATTCAAAATAACGTCCATTCCTGAAGAATTCAATACAATTATTTATATTTTAAAACGCTTTACCAATCGCGCGGTATGACGGGTTAAAGTGACCCACCCATCGGCAGGGTCGAATCGACCCCTATCCGCCGTTAAAATTAATGAAATAAATTCTGAGTTGTGTCATCCTTGGCTGGTAGTGAACTATTCATAGCTGGGTACACCAGACCACACTAAACCACTGGAGGAGTGGCTATGGGAGGTAGTTGATAAAGGCCTTTCACTGATATATATCTTCCCAGTCTAATTTAGTTGTAGGGAAACCTAAAGTTACCTGGTACCTATTTCAATTTATTTATTTATTTGTTACCATGGAAAAAGGTTTTTTTTAAATTAATAAATGAAATTAATTCTAGCCTAGGTTCTGCTTTTATAATCCACACACACACACACACACACACACACACACACACACAGAGGAATAGTTGTGGGGTTTTGCAATAAATATTCAGGGATTTTTCTAGGTTTGCATCACAGCAAGGGCATTTTGCGGTGAACACAATTATTGCAGGGGCGCAACTAAGTTTGCATGTGAGAAAAATAATAAAATTTGCAATGTATTTTACCCCAAGTCTGAAGTCAAAGTTAGGGGGATCTAATAATATTCTCAGCGGGAGTGAAATGCCCCCCCCCCCCTAAAAATCCTTATATTTTTTAGGCTAATAGTCTGGAATTGGTGACCAAACCTCTTTGTTTTACTCATTATTTTTTCATAAATGTTTTTGTTTCACTTACTTATTATATATATATATATATATATGTATGTTTATATTATATATATAATATATATATATATGTTCCCTTTCTAGGCTCCCAATGTTTCATCCTAGAATTATTACCTGTCTGAATGTGTTGGTTGTCTTGTGTTGAGACAGCTGGGAGTTGCTGTTGTTGTCCATGTGA
>WLWD01000808.1_pt1 | contig 84426 bp, 51 predicted proteins | sample 6712731 | NCBI WGS metagenome assembly WLWD01 (sample SAMN12718690, study PRJNA576275) | sponge metagenome | isolation source: marine sponge | host: Mycale hentscheli | place: New Zealand: South Island, Marlborough, Capsize Point | collected 2014-11-01
TCCCCCACTAAATTTTCTTTATGCTGACGGACATTTTTCTATGATGATCAGTACAAGTATGAAAAACTATAGCTTAATTACCCTACTGCTAGTTTCTTTTAAAATGTCGAATAATTCTTCAAAATCTTGACTGTCTAGTTTTGTCCTTCAATAGCAATTTGTAATAGTTTGTCTAAGCTTTCATCTAATAATCTGTTTCATAGTCATGGTGTCACCATTTTCATGTGGCTAAAATGTTTTATCTTGATTTCAGTACTATAATAGTTCTTTGAGACGAAAATATAATACAAAGACTATGGTTTTCTGAGCTGCAGAAATGATCTTTGGCTATAGCTAGTATTAACATATGATAGCATAGAAAACTGGTATTCAGATAAATAGCACTCGTGTGGCGAGAAATTTCACTTAACTTTGCCTCATGAAAATATTCTCACTCCACTCGTGCTATTACTCCCTGATAAAGATTTACTTACTATTTTCTGAATTCGGGAAAAACATCTTCGACCTTTATTATTGATTTCCCTTGGAGCCATTGTGCTGCTCGTTTCACCAATCAAAGCCAATCTCGACTTCTCTTCTGCATTTAAAGTAGTATACTTTAAGCTAGCTTCTTTGTTGAACACTCCACTTCCATGTTTCATATAGCTTCCATTCCAGCTGAAGGGAAAAAATAAAAATTTTATGAGAAGGTAAAATAAATTAAATGTGCACATTTTGCTGACAAAATGATAGGCTACTTGAATAAGATTCAGAGTTTTTGGTGACCACAAGCATCCACCATGGTAATAATTAACATGGCACGTATGTCTATATAAATAAATATTTACCCTTAGTTTGTCCAAACTCTTTCAAAAAAATGTTACCATGGATTCAAGCTGACGCTTCATGATTGGTTCTCTCTGTTTGGCATGTTTTCTCAAATAACTTTTTTTATCCAGCGTTGAAAGAAAAAAAAGTTCACAAGTACAGGTGTTTTCCTATTTTAAGTTCACCTTAACTTGAGCAATGGTCAGACTAGTATCTTTTGCAGCTTCAGTAATCATTGGCAACAATGCCTTTGATGACCCAGTCATCCTGCGATCAAAACAACTGTGTAAACATTGTACCTAAAATAAAAACAAGGCATTAAATTAATAAAGACGAACTCTTATTGTTGTGCGGATAAAATAAGGTAATTGTAATTGGCAAGCAAGTATGTATAGCAGAGTAAGACACATCAGGTATACACAAATTTGAGCCCATTTGTCAGTTAAGTATGTGATATTTAATAGCGGCAACGTATGGTTATGAAAAGATTTACAAGGCATAGTAGAGCTGAACTTTGTTATACTTTCAAATGCTGTACTTGCTATTAAAATAGAAAAAATTGGTATGAAAACTAGCAGTTGCTGAATCAGCTATCAGTATGCCACATACATCATGTATTTATCATCTGCTACAAAATTAAGTTTGGTTTAGTTTTAGATATGAAAAACCTCAAAAAACGCTATATAAATTGCTAGCAGCTTCCCCTAATGGATGTTTCAACCATCAAATTGTAGTAGCCAACATCACTACCACATTCACACAATACACCTTTCAAACGAACACACATGGTTTTCCCCCCACACATCACACTGTAAGCTCGTTTATTACATAATTAGAGCATTCTTTTTTGGGTGCTGCAAACAAGTCATATAGCATTATGGAAGAGTGCAGTAATTATGTGTGTTTGATAGGTTATAAGTCATTCCTAATCTTTCATCTGAAAATTCAATAACTACTTCATTAAATTTTATTCCTTCAATTAGTCTGACCTGGGCTTTTAAACCTTTTTTGATCAGGCTGTGAATCTCCACCTTGCTCAGGGATATCAACCAAATGATCCATGTCTTCAATGTCACTATCTTCCATTTTAATACTGTCATTTCCTTGCTTCTTTTTAGGGCTTCTCCTCAAGTTCACAAAAATGGCTTCTCATCACTCCAAGGCCACGCGGAAAAGTGGTGGTATATTTAAGCGACCGTGTGTTTAGTATTTTTATGCGACGATAATGTAAGACGCACACGTGTATACTAACTTCCTGTAGTGGAAAAATTTCCAGAACCAGACTCTTTCCTTTTTCTGCATTTTGGGTGTGGTGGGTCAGAGATAATAAATAGAGAATGTGGGAACAATTCATTTTGGAAAGCAGTCTACTTTAGTCTGTAAGCAGGTTATGGCGAAAAGTCAGCCGCAAGTTCTTGTTGAGGTGAGCACATAGCACTAGCCACTCCGCTAGTTGATTACTAGCTAGACCAAGTGTTTTTTTTTTGGTTGTTGTATTTTGCTTAGTTACTAGACCCGTTGTTTGTTACTAGATCCATTGTTTGCCTATTAGATCCAGTTTTCACTAGCCCACTGTTTGTATAGGTAACTTTTGCAAAAGTGTTGAAAGAAGGGAAAACACTGCTACATATACACATGCTAGTGTTACCTTTACCTACCGCAACAGGGACAAAAGGGCCTGGTCAAATGCAATAAAGTGACTTGTTCAGGTTCCCCACGTTAAGTTGGGGAAAACATACTAGAATTGTATAGTGGTTGTGGATATTACACTGAGTCAGCAGAACAAGTGGCCCTATTGCATTTGACCAGACTTTTCCCCGCAATGCAATAGGTAAAGGGGTCTGTCTATGCCAGACTACACACATGCCAAGTGCTTAGCATAATTTCAAGCATAATTTTTTCAACAACTGGAATAAAAGAAAAAGGAAAATTAATGTCTGAGCAATCGAAAAAAGGCATCAGCAACTGGAATAATAGAGGGAAATTAAGTCTGATCATGCTCATAAAAGTACTAACAACTGGAAAAGAGAGGGGAATTGATGTCTGAGCATGCTCACTACAAATGCACTGGCAACTGGAATAAAGAGAGGATAAAAGTCATGTTCCTGACCATGCTATTAAAAACACCAGGTTCTGTTTATGGGAAGAGGGGAATGTGAAGGAAGGAAGGGTGCGTAGGAGAGGGGGCTGTGAGCCAGTTGGCCAGTTAGCATGTGGAATGTGATTGTTATTGTAGCTGTTATCCATTATGGAAGTGCTCAGTGAGTCTCTCTGGCCAATCCTGTTGGGCGGATAATATTAATTGACCAATTGTTAATTTTAATTAACCGTGCCCATGTTATCATGGTAGCCGATAGTTATAGCATGCTCAGACATGACTTTTCTTCTCTTTTTTTTCAGTTGCTAGTGTGTTTTTGAGGATAGTTAGCTAGACATTTTTTTAATGTATATGTTCATGTGCTAGCATTTTTTTTAACCAACACCAGGTGTCCTTCGAAAAAAAAAAGCTATTTTTTTTTACAATTTTATATTATTTTGTCTTGACTAAACTGTTGGTACCGGTACATAAAAATTTTTAACAGTCAAGTTCACATTTCTGTTGATTTACTGCTAATAGCTAGAAACTCTTTCACAGCTATATCTGCAATCTAAGGCCTTGTACTACCCTCTAAATTCTATAGGGGTCATGCCTGCACAATAAAAAAAAAAACTGACTTGCTTCAATTATGCAGACTGACTGGATTTTCACTGAACTTGCTGCTCTGACAGGTCCCTACTTCTGATGCTTTCTACCAGCTACAGTTGGGTCTCTAGAAGTAAGAATATCTAAGCCACTGACGGCCCCAATATTTAAAATAGCATAATTTTTACATTCCTAGAAGTAAGGCATTTGGTAATCAATGAAGATTAAAACATTAATGTAGTCAAACCTAAAGACTATATTTTATCAACTGCGCTATCGTTTTTTCCCCTACTATAGCTCCTTCCGTGCAAAAAAAAATCGTTCTACTAAACAAAATTGAAAACCTATTTTTCTGGTGCCTACTGTACATTATTTTAGCACAGGAAGAAACAGCACATTCTCTTATTATGTGTTAGTCTGTTTGGAATATCATGTCGTTATTTTGTGTTTGTGTGCACATATTTACGTATTGTACCAGTTGTATGTTTGTGTGTTTGTTTATTTGTCAATTTCTCAGCGTTGTTTTTTTACTATTTTGTTTATTAAAATATTATTGTATCATATTTAATCATTGTGTGAGAAATTGTATGTTTGTGTGTTAGCATGTCATAGAGTTGCTGTTGTTATCATGTGTTTAGCTTTCTCTAAATTTATAGTGAGTAAATTTGTATGTTTGTGTCTTTTTACATGATTTTTGATTACAGTATTTTTGTTTATTATCATTTTATATAATATATTTAATTATTTAAAGTTGTGCAGAATGTTTAGAAAGAGTATGCATTGCTGATATTGGAATAAAATTATATGTGTGTTTGTTTTTAAAATATGTGTAGTCTTATATAAGTTTGTTTGTGTGTTTGCACGTTAAAGTTTTCATTTCAATAGCACTTAGTACTGTTTGTGTGTTTGTTTATTTATCACTTTAATTATATATTTATTTATTTGCATTTAGAGAAATCTCCATCCTTCAGTCTCACTTCACTGGGAACACTGTCATACATGGAGTAGGGATGTCGTGCCTGTACAATGTGTAGTACTGCATAATAAATTGCTGGTTATGCATTATGATTATCTCACACTTCACATCTCTACTGACCTTCACTCATGGACTACTACTATGGCACCATATCAATTCTCGTCTCTAACTACCTACCAGTCTAAGTTTGTATTGGTTGGTGGAAGTCATTTCTCCACTGGCGAACCCACTAACTCTCTGTTGACTAGTACTACTGGTCTAGACTGGAAGACATCGCTAAGTGCCATGCCTACTCCTCGCTCCTCGGCATCATCAGTTAGTGGAGGATCACCAGAGGTCCTGGTAGTGGCTGGTGGGCGTGCCTCTGGTGGCTGGGAGTTATACACAGTGGAAGTTCTACTCAATGACCATTGGACAATTGCAGACTCACTTCCTTCTTCATGCTGTGACATGCGATCAACATTCCATGAAGGCAACTTCTACTTTACAGGAGGAGAGGACAATGAAAAGATTCTATTTATATGCAGTTTAGAATCACTCGTAGCATCTGCTAGTAAAGGCAGGACAAGAACACAAACTATATGGAGGATAGTAACCACACTTACTGACATCTTCTCTATCGCCTCCTATGTATCGAATCTAATCGGCATCGATGGATATTCTACCATTAGAAGTTACTCCAACAAGAAAGAAACATGGATTAAAACTACTAGTGATGAGGGAGATAAACCAGTTGGTGGATATATAGCTACTGCAGTCTTTTCTACTGAACAGTTGCTGGTTGCTAATAGAGATGGAGTACATAAAGGAACTCTGTCAGGTTAGTGTAAGTAAGTAGCAGCATCCAGGGGCAGATCTAGGGGGGGCTCGACTAGTGTCGTACGAGCCCCCCTTTTTTCATGATGAGCCCCCTTTTTTCAAGATGAGCCTTCATTAGCTAGCCACTGGATTCATTTCTTATCTTAAGCCGGAAAAGTACGAGAACAATATACTTTTCGCTGTCCAGTTCCTTTTTTGCTGCGGTCGCAGCCTTCTAATAGGTGCACTCCATCAATTTTAATATGCTGAGTCAGGAATTTTGCAATTCGTCCTTTTGAATGGTAGCATGTCTAAACAAATAAAACTAGGCTGTTTTTAAAACCTCCTACCAAGTAAGCAGGTGAAGGTAGTAGTATCTTATAACACCATTTAGATTTTGTTAATGTAGTTAACATTTCATATTATTGTTTAGCTCTCCCTTAGCTAGCTAGGTAGGAAATTTACTTAAGGTATTACCTCAGATAAACAGAATTTCTTAGATGTAAATGACTGTCAATTTTATTAATTACTAAAAATATATTGACATCAGCTTAGATAGCTGAGCTGTCTGCCGCCCAGACTGAGCAGTTCAGCACTTCCATGAGACTTCACTTTCTCCTTAGGGTATTTCCCCCACTGATGCTTCCGCTCCTCCAGAGGCATCTTTGTCAGTAATCTGGATTTATCATCCCCACCAGCTCATTCTCCCTCTCAAAGTTCACTATCTTCCATCATCACCTCAGCATACAACACTTATTCCTGGGTCCTAGTCCATTACTAGCTGTTTTGTCATCTTCACAGGCCTCTCTTGCCCCAACAAGCCAGTGCGTTGTAATGTCCATGTCCCTATCTAGTTCTCTTTCAACAATGACTGATAATGCATGTTCATCTTCCCACCTTTCAATAATGGAATCTTCATCTTTGCTGATGACTTACCAAATTCTTCTTTAGTTCCTACTGAAGTGTGGGAGGTGCAGGCAAAAATGGTGCCAGGTTGATGCTGTGAAGCGGCCAGCTACACTGTGCACTGCTCTACATGCATGTGATAAGGATTTTTCCCTAACATTTATGTCTTTTTGCAGATTGGTTGCACTATTCCAGTAACTGCATGTGAAAATGAGAGAGCCAATAGCATGCTTAAGAATTTGAACACCTATTTACGTCTATGGGGCAAGAGAGGCTTTCATCACTGGCATTAATGAATATTCATTATAATACTTGGATGATGTCATTGACATTTTTAAACTAGCTTTGTAATTGTTTTTGTATTTTATTCATAGATTTTATTGAGCCTATTGTTACATAATTCATTCATTCATTTCGTGGACAGAATGCCATTATAATTAGCTATTTACATTGTTTCTTCATAATTAAACTTTTATGTTCATTTACCTTATATTTTTTTTTTTTTTTTTTTTTTTTTTTTTTTTTTTTTTTTTTTTTTTTTTTTTTTTTTTTTTTTGCATTTTTAAAAAATCATTTCATTAATTTCAATGAACAGTGTTACTTAGCTCATTATATTCTTTCTTCATGGTTAAACTACTACATTCATCAAAATTTCATTCCTACTTAACTGATCCATTCGTTTTATTTGTTCAAGCCATTTTAATAGTTCATTTTTTCATTCCCTAGTAATGCTAATAAAATGAAGCATCCACACTACCTAGCTATTACAACATAATCTCCTTCCAAAAGAACAAGCAATCTGTTAGCTATTTTTAATGAGGCATCAAAATAGCTTGACCAATGAAAAATGGTACCTGGAAACACTGTCTTCATAAGAAAAGAAGCTAAACTAGCCAGAAACACTCACGTGTATACATTTTCTATGCGAAATTTCACTTTCAACTCCGTTAACTTCCCTGAGCATAAAGCGAACTACTACACCGCTGGCTGCAGAAATTATTTGCTCACGTGATCATGATGTGCCGCTAGGGGGCGTTGCCTATAAAAGCTGGTACCTACATGGAACTGAAAGCTTCACAGTTTCTCAACATTAGCCCGAAATTAAAAAATAGCCAATAAAAGGTCTTAAATCTTCGTCCTGAGCAAGTTCATACCTAAATCAACTGTTAATTTTCAGTAATCTCCAAAATCAGAGCGTGACAAACTTGACAGGACGACTGCTATAACCATCTTGCGCATGCACGCTGAGGGTTAATTAATGTATGAATCATAACTATGAATATACTCTTGGTAGGAAGTAAATAGAATGCGTCCTAAAATTAGTTATATTCTTAAAAGAGCCCCCCCTTGGAAAATCCTAGATCCGCCCCTGGCATCTCTAGAAAGCCGCCTTGCTTTCAGTGATATTGGCTTCTCTTTAGAATGTCCCATTTATAGATTGTATGTGAAACTAAAGTTAGGTAATAAAAACTTGTACTATTATAAAATTAGAATATGTGAGTGGGTCTAGGAAAAGGGACTTTGTGGCGCAAACCAAAAAAATTGATTTTTTTATGCTAATAAAAAGCTACAATTTATCTCAACTTAGTGCTAAAGGGTAAAACCTTCGACGTGCAGAGAAACTGGCAGTTGAACTGGGCTGTATTCAGCAAAGCAATTGAACTAGAAATTGAGAAAACATAAATTGAATTTCCACTAATTAACATTTCTGTATACTTAACGGCGTACTCTGCATATGCAATTAAATCGTGCAGTCGCTTTTTAACGGTGACTAGCGAAGTTTTGCGTTGAGTTCTTTTAGCATTCAAAGCATCTCACAGCCTGTCTTGTCGGAATCCTTGGCTACTCTACTCGATGTAGCAGTAAACTTTCAGCCAGAGGTAAGCTGTAGAGTGCATGCAAAAGTCTCAAAGCTATGCCGTTTTTTTAGCTGTTTGTTTGAAACTCCGCTCATTCCCCATTTACTGTACTTCAAGAACGAGAGAGAATGAAAAGTAGCTTGTCTTTTCATGGCATACTTGGGGTCTTTTAAGTTGTTTTGACATTTGAAATTTGGCATAGACGTAGAGTGAGGTTCACTAAGACTAATTCTGCAAAAAACAAAAATTGGAGATAGAAATAATTTTTCCTGATGACTTACTTCTGGAGCCTATATCTCAATTTCAATTTTTGTGCCATAAGGTCCCTTTTCACACATATTAAGTTAATTATGTTAAAACAAAATATTTATTATATTGATTATGATATAATAAGTAAGGTAATTGATTGTCTTTGCTAAAAATTTCAAGGGCTTGAATACAGCTGCTTCTACTGGTAGCTGCTTCTACTGGCTTATCGCCAGGCTATAAAACCAGCTGCCACATTCTGTATTGCAGGAGCAAGCTAATGGCACTGGTGTAGTGTGTGGGTTACTTGTGTAGTATAACAAAGAGACTATGATAACTGTAATTAGTATTTTATTTGCAATACTTTATAATGCATAATTTATTTTATGCTCAATAGTTTTCAAGTATGAAGTTGCATACAAACACTTCATTGTTTCCAAAGAAGTGTTGGAGCTTCTGTCTATAAAGTTTATGTCCCTTGGTCCTCCAAGACAAGGCAAGAGTACAGCTCTCAGGAGAATTAAAAAAGAGATCATTGATCTTCTGTCAGCAGAAGAAGAGGAGCAGATTCATGGCAGCACCGGCACAGTGGAGTGTTGTTCCAATGTGTTAGTCCAAGGCAAGTCTGATCCAACTACAGCAGAAAGAACAGCTAACTGGACCATTGTAAAGAATCTCATTGAGGAAGCATCTCTACTCTTTCACACTCTCAAGGATAGTTTTCAGATCGGATCCACTACTGAGGCTACAGCTTATTCCCATAGAGGTCTTGACACCAGGGCAGAGGTCAGTCAGGCTAGCAGTACAGGACAGTCTCACTCTGTGGAAGAGCCACCTCAACCTTCATTATTACAGAAGATCAAGGCAAGATTGAAATCTTTTACCGGAAATAGGCAACCCAGGCATAAGGAAATCACTCCAATCTCAGCAGCACATGACCAACCAGCTGATCAGGCAGTATCATCACCAGATTATTCTGAAATAACTGCCATATTTGAGAGAGTGTCTAAACAACCACACTTTGCAGAAAATGTGAAGCATTCTTTTAAAGTTTTTTTGAGAATGGAGGACACCGGAGGTCAGCCTGAGCTGATGGACATGCTACCAGCACTCACCATAGGACCTGGCCTCTACTTGCTGTTCTTTAGCTACAAGTTCCAACTAGATGAGGAGTATCGGGTCTTTTATCAGAGAGCTTCAGGAGAGACAACTGCACCAGAGAAATCTGAGTTTACTCTGCAAGAGATGCTTTTGCGTACTCTGGCCAGTATATCTTGCTTCAGTTCCTCTACCCATCTTCAACCTGTACCAGGACCAGACAATTCAGCCATTGGTGAGATACTGGAGTCCTCCAAGTCAGTAGTGTTTATAGTGGGTACTCACAAAGACAAGGCTTCTGAGGAAGTCATTGCTACAGTCGACTCACAGCTTCAAAAAGTGGTTCAGGACACTGACTCCTACAAAAATGGCATAGTTCAGTTCTACTCAAAAGACAAGCTTGTTGTTTCTTTAGACAACATGGGAGGTGGAGTAGAAGAGATCCACCACTTGCATCAGCTACTGGAGAATGCCATGGAGAAACACTTTAAAAAGCTGAAAATTCCAGCTGTGTGGCTTCTGTTCAGCTTATGTCTTCGCGTGAGAGAAGTGAGGACAGCCAGCCTGGAGACCTGCTTGGCCTTGTCCCATGCCTTCAATATGACACCTTACGAGACCAAAGCAGCTCTGTGGTTTCTTCACCACCATGCCGGTGTTCTGATGTACTTCCCCAGTGTGCCTGGTTTGGAGGACCTGGTCATCATAGACATCCAGGTAGTGTATGACAGTATCACTGGTGTTATTCTAAAAACCATGAGCTTTGATAGCGTAGGTCAGGCTACAGCTGAGAGATTCAGGAAGACAGGTCGATTCTCTATGACAGATTTGAAAGCAGCTACAGCTGACATTTCAGGAGATCTGATTCCACCAGAGCTACTGGTAGCTTTGTTATCATATCTTCACATCATAGCTCATATTGTGTCAGTCAAATCTTCTGATACTAACTCAGTCTTAGGAGAAGGGAAAGAATACATCATGCCTTGCGTGTTAGAAAACACTAGTGCAAAGGAACTTGACCAATTCCACAAAGAATCTTGTAGATCTTGTTTCATGGAACCTCTCTTGATGTACTTCAGTTGTGGGTTTACTCCTTTGGGACTCTTTCCTGCTGCAATGGCATGTTACATATCCAACAAGTCCTTCACTTTCATTGGAGAAGGAGTCAAGAAAAACATGGTTCACTTTATGTACGGATCTAAACAAATTCGTGTAACATTTATATCTCGATGTAAATATTTTGAAGTCATAGTTTATTGTGATCCTACTTTCCAAGACTCCATTCACCAAGAATGTGCTGCTCTCAAACAAGAAATAGAGGACAATCTGAAAGAGGCTAGTTCCAGAATGAACTACAACAGCACCATGGACTACCAGTTTGCCTTTGACTGTCGTTCACATGAAGGAGGGAATCATCTTGGGATAGTTCATGAAGTCAAGTCCATTCCTTCAGTCATGAAGTGCTTCAACAGTTCACTAGGAATTGCACTTCAGAATAGACATCTCATTTGGTATGGACAGGTATGTAGAAATAGACTTATATTATTCTAACTTTCTGTAACTAACAATCATTTTATTTGGTTTTAGAAATATGAGAAGAAAGATCCTGTGGTAAAGGGGACTGAAAGTAAGACAAGTTATTGTAGCTAAGTGTTTAGCATTATTGAAAATGTTTATTATTAGGTGGCAATAACTTGAGTATATTTCTGAGTATGTATCCTGACTTGGTCCTCTCAGTGAAGCTTTGTGTTATGACAGTAGCTGATCACTGCTACAGTATTGGACTCATATCTCCTGACATGTATGACCAGCTCCTTCAACGTCAGAACTGGATTGATGTAGAGAAGACAAGGAACCTTCTGAGTAGCATTCGTACAGTCTTATCAACTAGACCTACTGCCCTCAAGGAGTTTGTTAATGTATTGTCTCAAGTGGACTATTGTAGACAAGTGGCAGATAGAATACAGCAACAGCTCCAGTAAGTATATTGTTATTATTGTAGCATTTGAATTATTGTATTGTTTGTGTAATAGAATTCCTGTGGATTGAATTCTATCAACACTATGGACATACATTTGAAAACATTCATATTGTATTTTATACCTTGTATTTCATCCTATATTTCAAATTTACACATTGTCAACTTTTTTTTTGTTATTTCTATTATAACAATTTAAGTATAACTTCAAATTTCTGCTTCATTTGTTAACTCCCACACAAAATATTATTGTTTACAAACATAATCAATTCTTTATATAATAAGTGGAAATTTCAGTATGCGAATTTGCTCATAGTTTGGCCAGTTGTTGCTGTAGTTTAAATTTGGCCACAGTCTCCAAGTGGACTACGTCTGGGCCGTCAGCTATCTGCAATAAATGGGCACCAGCATACATGTGAGCAAGAGGCTTGTCGTGGCACACTCATGCCTCCGTGAACCTGAAATGAAAACAAAAGAAGATAAATAATATTGTAGCAATAGTTAAATCCTGACTGCAAGATTTTGTTTAGCACTTTTCAAACTAATTTACTCCATTAATATACCTTGTTATCAAGCCATTCCTGTACACACCTGTGTGGCACGGTCCAACGCGTCACAATGCCATCTGAGCAGCTGCAACCTGGATAGCTGCAATGTATAAAACGACAAAGACATGATGCTTTGGTGAATTAGGTAAGGATAAATAGTAATAAGAAAACAAACGTGGATACTAGAGAAGACTTGTGTGTCCTCCCTTACCTCCTTTCTAGCTCCTTTAGTTCCCTTACAGTCAATAGAGATGTTTCAAGTGTCACGTGATAAGTTATTAGCGCCCGCGCGCAATATACCTGGTGTACAAGTTCGGGATGGTTCTTTCCGTTGTAGTAGGCTGTAGCAAACATTCAGGCCGAGACAAAGATATTTCCTTCTTTAGGCTGCCAAAGGTTGTTAACACAAAGGGTAAAGAACTTTATACACTCAGTAAGAGAAGGAAAGACGGGTTTTTGACTGCTATTTCGAGGGTTGGTCTTACTGACAACATTATGAAGAACAACAGAATCTGTTCCAGGCACTTCATTTCTGGAAAGCCAGCAGATTTATTGGACGATACAAATCCAGACTGGCTCCCAACACAGAATTTAGGCCACAGCAAGTCCAGATTGTCATCCACAGCAATAGAGAGGTGGAATCGAAGGAATACAAAGCAAGCACACAAGGATGATTCCTTACAGAAAGGTACCAGTGACTCTGTGATGGCTGCTCATTCAGATATTCCAGATGAAGTGCCCATTCAGGAATCTACTACAGTAGTTCATGCTAGCACTCAAGTTGAATTTAATGTAGTCAAGGATACATTCACTCAGACAAGTGATTTCCCAGAAGATTCAGCATCTCAAACTTGTTCAAAGATAGTTAGCTTACCTGCATTCTTCAAAGACACTGGGATACCAGATGAACAGGTGAAATTTTACACTGGACTACCAAACAGTAAGATTCTTAAAGCAGTATTCAATCTAATTGAACCAGCTCTTGCACATCACAAGCATTGCAAGCTTACACCTTATCAGGAATTTATAATGGTACTTATGAAGCTTCGTTTGAATTCTCAAATGCAAGATTTGGCGTACCGGTTTGGTGTATCCTTTTCAACTGTATCCAGAATATTTTCAAAATGGATAAACATTATGAGTCACAGGTTATGTCATCTTATTTTTTGGCCCAATCGTGATGCTCTAATGAAGACAATGCCAATTTGTTTTCAAGAATCTTTTGGAAAGAGGGTCGCCGTCATCATTGACTGTTTTGAGATATTTTTGGAAAGGCCATCAAATCTTCATGCCCATGCTTGTACATGGTCAAATTACAAGCACCACAACACTGTTAAAATACTAGTTGGAATTTGTCCCCAAGGTGTAATTTCATATGTGTCCAAAGCATGGGGTGGTCGCGTGAGTGACAGACATATTACTGACCATTGTGGTGTACTAGATCATTTGATTCCTGATGACATTGTTTTGGCAGATAGGGGGTTCAGTATTTCTGATTCTGTTGCTATGATGCAGGCTAGCCTTCACATACCTGCATTTACCAAGGGTCACTCACAACTTTCAGCAATGGAAGTGCATGACACTCGTAGCATTGCCAATGTACGGATACACGTGGAGAGAGTAATTGGAATGATACGCCAGAAATATTCTATCTTGCAGTCTACTCTGCCCATTCATTATGTTCATAAAAGGGAAAGCCAGCCACCTCTAATTGATAATATTGTGTCTGTGTGTTGTGCTTTATGTAACATATGTGACTCCATAGTGCCTTTTGAATAATTGTTGACATTAAACTAGAATTTGTTGCAATTTGTGTCATTTAACATTTGTTTATTGCTTTTTGTTGTCTTGTATTTCTTTTTGGTTATTCAAAAACAAAATTTGCATTGAACATTAAAATTATATTAAAAAATTAATATTATTACGTGAGATGATAATAGAATAGCTTAGTCAATAATTTACATAATCTGTGACAATGGTTTTCAGTTAGCTTGCTTTAGTAAATATAAAATGTTACGTTATTCTTTTCTTTTTTTTAGTAAACTGTGGGAGCTTTCGGCAGTCAGGGCAGTACCATTGTCCAATTGGAGCATTTTTTATTTTCAAACATTCAAAATGAAACCATTCAATAGGACAGTCCACGTTGTCGCAACCTATCATATCACCACTTTCTGGTTGGTTGCAGTAACAATATAATTTCTCCATGCAGTTACTGGAGCCTTCTTTACTTGAACCAGGAGTATCAAATGCTATGGCATAAATTTTATTTGATCGAGTGTACCATTTTGCGAGCAATTCTGGAAGAATGCTTGTCCTAATAAAATGTTCTGCTCTCTGTACACAAGTGTCCCAGAATTCTTGATCTTTATTTATACGCTCAATGTACAAATTGTTCTGGCCATCTTGTGAAAAAGTGCATACACAGAAGTCGCAATAATCTACATTTCCAACAAAAAGTTGTGTTTGGACTTGATAATAATATGAGTGCGAACGATCTAACTGTAGATTACCATCAGGTTTCTTCTGTAAGCAGAACTTTTTATCCTCTACAGCACACTCAATACTTTCACCTCTGTGGCAATAGGGGCATTTAACTTCCACATATCCTGTCCCACAACATGTACATGATATCTTGCTATCAGGTGTTGCACCAAAAAATGGCCACTGGCCGTTGAGAATTAGTCCACTATTAGCTACTTTGAAATCAGCATGTAATACCTTCATTTGTGTTTCATAGCGACTTATAGCAGAGGCTTCATGTTTGCACCCCCAATCAGTAGGTTTGCTTCTAAATGTGAATGACTGAGGATAACATATTTGTTTAATTAAACTTTGGGATGGTTGTGCAGGGTCTGTACGACAGGCAGATTTCATTTTAGAAGCGGTTATTCGTCCTGATCTATATTTGTACCAAAGCTTAGATTTAAACTGCTCTCTGGTTTCTTTCTCAACCAACTTGACCATATCTGATGTCAGAACAATTTCAATTGAATCACACTTTTTTAGGAGTTCATCAAAGCTCAATTTCAAACAATTTGGATCATACAGTGCAGTAAGGGGTAAGGGAAATTCAGGAAGGAATGTTTTTGGGACATAAGTACTAGAGTATCCTGGTATCAAAGATAAAATAGCTGGTTTAGTACCAGCCTGACTTAATTCTTTATAAAAAGAATCTTTTTCTTTCTTCGTAGGGACTTTAAGTACTATATCTGGTGTTGATACAGAGCTTATTTCCAGTAATTTATTGCTGTCAATTACTTCATCCAGCTTCCTTTTTTTACCTTTAGCAGAGGTAAAGTCAATCTGCTCAATTGGGAGGTAGTCCATGTTTTTTTAAAATTTTGGCATTATCCATTCACATCTTTGCTGTGTGCAAGTTTCAGTACCTTTCAATCAATGTAATGCTTCCAAATAGAAGAGAACAGCACTAATATGGGTACATGTTTCACCCAAACCTGCCATACAGTCACAATGTGCACAGCATATTTCCCCACTGTATTCAATAATAATCCAGCATTTTAATGGGGCCTCATTGAATCGTTGGGAGTGACGAATCTAAAGTTGTTATTTACTCATGTCACATATATTTGTATTAAGTATTCTTAACTTACTTTTCCACTTGCTACATATTTTTCTTCATTCCTCCATACCTGAACATCCTTCACCCATCCACACACAAATTGATTGTATGATTCCAAGCCTTTGTAAGCCTTGAACTGCTTAGCAGTCAAGAAACTAGTTGTGAGAACCAGGTATGCCACAAGATCACTTGCTTCTACTGGTGGCACACAATCAGTACTCTCCCCCTGAGGTCCACAAAAGGGATCCCTGCCTCCTAGAAGGTTTATCTTTTCTAGATATCGCTCTTTGGCACCACCTGAATGTGTTTCAGCGTACCTTGAAAGTTCCATGGTTTCACTCGCCAAGAACACCTGTACACCAGCTAATTTGCGCGTGTGCGTTAACGCCACCAAGGTCACATGATGAAATATCTCTATAGCATGAGTAGGAGAGAAGTCTACATTGATCGATCGGCATATTTGATTCTGCCACGTACATATGAATTGATTGCTACATGAAACACACGCACACAATCACTTAGTCCTACAGAGGAAATCATAAAACTGATTCATTCAAAATAAACTGATTGATTCAAAATAACTTCTCTTAGGAGATATGGAATAACTGTGATATACTTAAGCGAGAGAATGAATTATGGGATCCATCGTTGGTAAGCATGCAACTATTATGTTAGTATATAGCTTTGTACTAAATATACCATATTTTATGAAGCTATATACTACAAGGCGTACACATATTCACACACATTAACACAAATTTGCATTGAAAATGTACAGGCTATGTATATGCATTCAAAAGAGTAGGACAAAACTCAATAAATTGGTCTGGTTTTAGTTCATGCACTCTGTCTGGACCCATCAAACATATCAACAACACTCGCTAATACAATTACAACTTTAATCCACAATAAATCAAATATACTGAAGTATCATCCACGACAATCTCAAGATAATGTCATGGAAATATAAATAAATTTTGACATTTCTGGACTTCTTTTTCATGCACACCATTTAGCTAATTCCCATCTAATCCCTCCCTCCTGTATACATCACACCATAGTGTATTTAGTCAAATATAATCTAAATTAGTAAATCGCCATAAGTTGAGCCACTTGGATTCTCACAAACCACCCTTTACCCACTAACTATTCCTCTCATCCTTAGCAAATGTTGGCATCTATGGTAGCCTGTTAATTTGGATTCAAGATTAATTTCCACACTTGTGGCTAATGGTTTACAATAGCCGATGTCATCAACTTATATAGTAAGGCTAGCACAAGGTGGCAGGTTCAAAGAGGACAGACTGTTGACCAGAGAAGATGAATAGTAACGATCCCACAATTGATCCTTGGGAAACACCATGATGTAACTAATGTCAAAGAAGATGAGATACCATTGAGGATAACTCAAGTGCGGCATGCATGCAACAATGGTTCAAAAGGACACCAATCTCATTGTAGATGAGATTGAGAGGTTGCGGCTACTCCTGAATTGTGACAAGACAACTGCCATGATAGTTACAAGGAAAAGGCACCCCCTGATCCTCCTTTGAAGATAAACAATAAACACATCTCTTTTATCCACACCTACAGACCCCTCGGGTGCATTGCCCTGCCTATTCTAGATTATGGCTCACCAGCTTGGGATCCATCCCACAAGAAGTACATTGTGTTATTAGAGAGAGTTCTACATAGTGACAGGCTGATGGTTGAGAGATGCTACGCCTCTTCTGAGGCAACTAGGATGACCACCTTGGCCAAAAGACAGCAGTATTTCAAGCTCTGTGGGTGCAGGCATATCCTCCAAGTTGAGTCCATCCTCCAATCCAGTGTGTCTTTATGTTCAGCCCTCACATTTTAGCTAGGCACAACTACTCACAGGCCCTCCTTCAACAAGTGAGAACTGACTACCACAGAGCCAGCTTCTTCCATAGTGTAATACCACTGTGGAACAGTTTACCTGACAGAGCTGCCTCCTATTGTACATTAAAAGGATTCGAGAACCACTTAAAAGTTCAACTTATCTCAGCAACAATCTTTTACATATTTCACTGTCAAGTCAACATTCTCTGTATTGTACAGTGTGTATATTTGGTGTATATTTTGTGTATGTCTATGGGATGGAGTCGATTCATGGTGAATTAACTAACAGGCGTAAGTGTGGTAAGCATAAAGAACAGAAGCCGCACGTGCATCAGTATCAGCGTTGACCATTGCACATGTATAGTAATTCAGAGTTTTAAAAGCATGAGCGAAAGGTCAAAAGTTATATGTTACGTTCCTGTCCCTAGGAGAAAGTCAGAATGGCTTAAATACTACAGAAGTTATCACTATTCAGGAAATGTGAGAAAGCACCTTCCCATGAATCTTCTTTTGACGTCACCATAACTGGAATAGTACAAATGAACAACAAAAAATGGAAAGTGACAGCTTCAATGATGCCAGATACACTGCCTGCAGCAAAATTCTCATTAGTCACAAACAATGATTCAATCATACTTGATGAGCTAATCACACTTCTTAAATTGGAAAACCATGGTATTGATAACCTGCATATTCCAACCTTGACTGGGGCTCTTAGCAACACTATTATAACTGAAGTTCAGATGAATTGGATGAATCAGATACAACTATTTTAAGTTCTGTATTCTTTGGAGTGATTTTCTCTAACATGACTTCATACCTTCCATCAGTTTTCAGCAGTTTTGAGGATATCACAACACCAGCTGCAGTTGTGGTACATTTCCCACTGGATTCTTCAGCTATAAAAGTAGGACTAAAGGTGGACTTCTCTTTCACTACTCCTGAAGCACCACAACAATAAAAAAAAAATGCTCCTCAATTCACTCCAAATGAACTGACAACATATTCTGCATGTTTGAATGTCCAGCCAGTATTAGGAAGTGCTGAGTCAATATCGGAATACAAATGTGCAATTACTATTGCCTCAGATGGCACCGGTGGTACAGGCATATAGGATGCTCTTCTACTACAAAATTTCTACAATTTGGCTAAGGGAGTTCCTATTCTCAGAGGACTATTATCAAATGTTGTCATTAAAAAAATCTCTCTTGCCTTTAATACTCGAAGTAAAACAGTGAAATCATTTGCCTTGCACCTTCAGGTGTACGACTGGCAACTACTTTCAAAAGTCTCTCTTACTTTAGTTGATCTGTACATGAATTACAGTGGCGAGTCATGGGGTGCAGCATTCAAAGCCAATGCTTTTTTTGGTAATGAATATTCCATTTCTATCAATTTCAATCTCCCAAGTTCTGATGAGGAGGCAGTTTTAGAGTTTAATAATGATAATCAAGCTTTTTCACTTGCCAAGTTTTTCAATATCTTAGATCTAGAAGTCCTAGAAAGTATACCAGTTATAAGTGACCTCCTCCAAATCAGCATTGTTAGTGCTAAACTCCACATTACAAAGCCTAGTGACAGCTCTGAGATATCAATGCAGGAGGAAAAAGTAAGCATTTATGTAGAATCTATTGCCTTAAACTACTCTAGTGTCACTTTAAAACAAGTGTATACTGATATCAGTTTTTTAAAAACCCATCTACCAATAGATTCGATATTGGCTTTAAAGTGGCTGGTTTTATAAACGATGATGTGTATGTGGACTTGGGATACGATCCTGAAAAATCAATTCTCTGTGGACGTGCACTCATTTCAAGTTTCAAAGAGGTAGACCTTAGTTCTGTTGCTGGTGTTTTTTTTTGAAGTTCATTAAATGAAGCATACTTATCTGTGTCAAGTAATGTAACTGCTGGAGTTTCTCTTAGTCTTGATACAAAGGATATGTCTCTAAAACACCTTCTTGCTGACATAAAGAAAACACTAGAGGGAGTTTAAAACTGACTGGTCACTCTGGGATCCTTTTTGTCTTTATGGGAATTACAAAATCCTGAAATACCTTCTGTTGATGGGCAAGATAATCCAAACTTCTTTGATCTTGGATTAACTTATGGATCATCATTTGCTGAAACATCTACTACCATAGAGGCATTTGAAGTTAAAGTAGAGACATCCAATGTTTAATGCCTATATAATTGGTAGAGTGTCTCTGGGTACCACGGAAGTTATACTTAAGGGAACTAAAACTGAAGAGGGTGTTAAATTCATTACAACTTCTATTCATGCTGATTCAGAGAATGAAGAATTTCAAGCTAATTCCTCAACTGCATTCACTCTTACAGATATAGACTTACCATCTTCTATTCCACTTAATGTCTCCTAATTTGAATTGGAGCTCCTGGAGAATAAAAAGTCTTTTGAATTCTATGGGTCATCTAATCAATTAGAATGGACTTTTTCTTTGGGATTTAAAGACTTCAAAGTCTTTTTTGTTGGGGGCGGAGATCACTTACAGCAAGAATTTAATTGACTGCTGTGCAAAATTTTCATGCTTACTGACAGGCTCACTTGAAATACAACTTAATGAGAGTGATAATGTGTTCATAAATGACATCCAGGTTCACTTTGGCTCTGACAAGGACACTACATTAGTGGCCACAATGGCGGATGGTCAAAGTCATGGCATTGATTATATCTTTCAAACGCTGCTGAATCTCAATCCCCAGGGAGATTCAGTCACTCCTGGTACTGAAGAAGATAATGTATCCACATTTGCAAGCTTATTACCACTTTCTATGAATACCCCCACATATTCAACATTATTTGTTATTACCAATATTACCAAGTTACAATTTTCTTGCAGCTGGAGAATTAAAAGATATCGGTAATGGACTCTTGTTGGCAGGCAGACTGCAAGACAAGGTATATGGATATGCTCTTGGAATCAATCTGCCTAGTGGCTTTCAATTCGCTCAACTCATACTGGACCTCCGGAGCACTGATGATGTACTTAGAGTTAAAAATATTGTGCCGGCTGAAGGGGGCCAGTCATCTGAGCTTTCGCCACTATTAGCAGTGAGGATGTGACTGGATCAGAATTTGTAGTGAAAGATAATAGATTTTATCGTGCTTTGGAATTCAATAACATCCTAGGATAAGTGAGTACATCCTAGGATAAGTGAGTACATCCTAGGATAAGTGAGTACATCCTAGGATAAGTGAGTACATCCTAGGATTCACAAGCCTCAACTCGACTATTACTAAATGTATCAATTTAGGAAATAGCACTGCACATTCTGTAATGGCTACGTTTTCTGACTCCGAGCAGAATGGTCACACTCAATGGAGGGCATATGGACAAGCATTAGGAGATCCAAGACACTTTGAAAGCACCAAAACATACTTAGATCATGATATCAATGTGCTACAGAAACCAGCTATTGAATCCATTGAATATGATACTGTGTCTATCAGTTTGACAATCACTTGGACAAGCGCTTCTCTCAAAGCTCATTAGACAGCCTTCAGACAGTAGCAGCTAGAAGCAATGACAGCAGTGTCATGGTGCTTACAAAAATAGCTACTCCTTCAGAAACATCCCAAACTCTAGTTGTCAATATGGCCACTGAAGTTCAACACTGGGATGATCGTTATACTCAAATTAATTCAATTATTGTTACAGTCAAGGTTATTGGGTCTGGACATGCTCTATCCAGTTCCCCAAGTGAAACAAGGATGCTAGAACGTGTTAGTGCCCCTAAGACTGCTATAGCTTCTGTCAATGATAAAGTAACTATTTCATGGAGACCAGTGAGCACTGCTACCAGTAACTTATCTAATACTTGTTAGCTAATGGATGTACTTTGGTAAGCAATAAGCACGGAGTGTTGACAGGGAATGAATTAATAAAGAATGAAGGATATGTTGAATTTGGAGAGGATAGAAGACTAACTGCTGTACATATTGATACAGACCATGTCTGCATACGGGCATTGCAATTTGAAGTTTTAGCTAGTTTCTTGAATCATGTAGTTTAGAGTGTGTATCCTATTTTTGTAAACAAAAAAATATTCCACGATAATTTTAGCTATGCGTGCTTTTAGTAAACTTTAATGTTTCATACACTTCGTAGATTTTCATTTTTGTTATGTTTTCTAGTTGTTCACTGTAGTTTGTATGTTTAATAGCTTCATTGTACATTTTTCATACTTAGAACTCCAGTGTTATCTACACAGGATCTATATATGGAGAAATGGGGGCCACATACTATCCATACATAATACACCCTCATGCACAAATGGCAAGTGAGCCAACCTGTTTTGAGACTTTAATTAAATATTGCAAATGTTGGTCTTTACGACAGCAAATATAGATCCTAAAACTAATTCTGTTCTTCATAACTGCAATATCGTCACTTACTCCAGTATAAAAAACAAGTCTCTGTATGCTGAGGGTGACAAACAAGTGCAACACACACACATAACTTATATGTACAAGTAGTGGTGAGTGAGCCAAACTTATAGCGGAAGTCAAAATAAGATGGCTTCTGTAACTACATAGAGATCAGTGCACCGAACTCATTGATCAGGGCTACTGTGAAGGAAGAGGAGGGAACTGAAAACTACTTTTGTAATGCTGCTCCTAATTTGCCCTCACTAAAGTCCTTGTGAAGTCTTTTGTATATGTCAAACTCAAATATTTCTCTAAGGTTGATTCAAATAATTATCAAGTACAAAAACTCAACAAAATACAAATTGAAAATCCTTTTATTCTACAATGAAATAATAATGAATGTGTGATAGGATTGGTTAATAAAAGATGCTTTGTTTATAGTTACCATGTGATTCTAAAGTTACTCTTTATGTTTGTAAATGAGCCTGCAACTTCTGATGTGCTGTTGATAAAAGATAGCTAGCTACCTGGTACAGGTACCCCTGTGGTTAAGTTAGCTGGTTCCTACAGCTACATTGATTTAGTTTAATGTTTCAGCTTTTATTCTGACAATACTACAACAAGATATAGCTAATTAGATTTAGCTAACTATGAATCTTTTCTCATCATGTTTTCCTGAGTAAATGGTAGCTTTATAGCCGTTACATAAAGGGTCTGGTCAGCCAGATTAGGGCAAGGGGACCTTCCTTCTTCACCCCTATGCAGCTCTTTGTCATATTAAAGGAACTGCAAATACCATGAAAAGTACTCTCATATTACTCATATCCAAAACCCTTTAATCAAGTGAAATAGATCATTCTTTTAGTTATAAAGAGAAAGAGAAGATCAAGGAGAACATTGTCATTGTGTGTGTATATCTTATGAGCAGCGTGTGCATAGTTGAGTGTGTGTAATTTCATGTGTTAGTTTGTGCCCCGGACTTCCGGTGGATCGTCTTTCATTTCATATGTGCGCATGAGTGACAAAGGACTCAAATAGCTGGTCATGCATGTGTCTCATCAGTTCACTATTATCAAGATAGATTTAAAACTCTACTTGAACTCTGTGGATTCTGGTGGCAGCATCGTCGGGAGTGAGTCAGGGCTTCCGACAACTACCTTACCTACAGAGTTCAAGGTAGTGCACAATTCTTTAGCTGATGCAGCAAGAAGTGGATGGTTCACCTTTGATGACAAGAGTGTTTATGCAGAAAGAAAGGTTCTGGTAATAATTGGGCCTATGGGTACTTAAAACAAGACCAGGTGTGTCTAGAAACCATTTTAGAGATGATACAAAGACAAGTTGAAAGATGTGACTATTTGGATAGCTTTCTGGTATAGCTGATCCTTGAGGAAAATAAACACGACCAACTTTGCCAAATCCTGATACCGTCATGAGAGATGACAGACTGTTGTATTCCAGTTGTCGTCCTAGCAACATTGTTACATCTGTGTGTCCCCACCCTCTTTACAAACTCCTCCCAGAGCTTACATCCACCAATACAGCAAGTTTGGTCTGACTCAGGAAGACTTCATGAGCAGTTTTGTGGCCATAGAACAAGTCATTAAGGATTACAAAGACTTGAGCAGTTAAGTTTATGAAAATATCATTGGAGTGATTCATGCAGACTGTGCTACAGTGTTATAAGGTGGCTAAGATAGCAATTGAACATTGAAAAGAAGAATGACATGGTGTGGTTGTGGGTAGTTTCAGTAGTGTTGTTTTAACATAAAAACTGGGGTAAGATAGGAATATGAGAAAGATTGATTGAGCTGGACACACAAACTAACTATTCACTAATTTTAGTTTTCCTTATATTAACTTACAACATAGTGACTCCCACAGGCAAGTCTCTTAAAAATGTTATAAATGTTATAGCTAATGACCGTAAAATGAAGTCATTTTTATTTAGCTATGAGAAGAAATTGTTCAATTCTTGTGCTTTACATTTCCATGCCATGTCCAGTGTTTTTAACAAGACTATACAATAGCTGCAGCTTTGAATAGATATACTGAAGCACAATAGGACAATATGCTTATACTGCACTACTTCGGGAGTAGCCAAGATTTAACTAAATGCTGCTAAACGCCTCCACAAGTTACACTTTATCGCCATTAAAAACTTTACGCGGTTACATTAGGTTTAGGTCTACAATAATGACAATTTTATAACAAATGGTTTATCATAGCAACTATATGTCCTCAATTCTTGTGCTTTAGTGCATATGGTGAGCAAGATATATATTAAATTACATTCAAAACGAAAGAGAGATTTGAGCTACACCTCTCTTACATTACAAATCAAGTTTTGACTAAAGGTTCTCCAATCTAGTTTGTGCTAGTGTGTACATCCAGGCCTGTAGGGAGGGGAGTTCTCTAGGTTCTAAACCCAAAATATTTCAAGCATGATCTGGCAGGCCCTATTCGTCACATATAACATTCAAGAAAATCAGAGTTATTCAAGTCTTTAATTCATATGCTTCAGATCATAAAAAAAAAAACAAAAAAAAAAACACCCCACCTACAGCCCTGTTATAGAAGTGGCCTATCTGGCTAAAGAAGTAGTAGCTTAGTAGTGGCTTCAAATAATAGTGACACTTATTTACCTATTTCTCCTGAATAAAAATATTGGATTATGAACAAACTGCTGGAACCTGTACGATCTAACCAAGAATAATGGCCACCAACTCGCAAGCTTGTAGCTATTCCACAAGATTGTAGCAGCTTACATGTTTGTTGTTGTTTTCAATTATGTACTTATCAACAGCTGCAAAGCATAGTTTAAAGAAATAATTTTTCTGGAGAAAGCTACTTGTGTGTAACTATGGTATAAAGAGGTGAGAATTGGAGGGGCTCAGGCCGCCACAATTTCAAAGTAAGCTGCTGTTTTGGCCATTTTTTCTCCAACCCTTGTGGAGATCACATTTAAGATGAATTTCTTTAAACTCAGAAGAAAACTAATTTTTGAAAGGCAATAGCAGCACTCATACTATACTCTGTACTACAAAATGTGAAAAATTGTGGGGGGAAGGGGGGGAGGGGAGGGACTGAGCTCGCTGCCCCCTCTCCTACACCCTGCTCTGGTTTATGTCTATTAGATGTTAAAAATATAGCAATGTTGGCATTTAAGTTGCTATTACCTTTATTTATTTATTTATTTTTCCTTCTTTTTTTTTGTATTATGAATCAATTGCCCATTGAACAATAGTAGCTATGCAGCCAGGTTCATAGATAGCAATAAAGCTACTCTAAGGAGTTTTACAGCACTTGTCCACTTGGAAGAGACAGCAAAGGACATGAAACAACTGATGCAAGTAAGGATGAAGAGGGTTCAATGGCAATCCTCCTGGAAACTATGACAATAAAAGATGTGGTAATTTAATTTACACTTTTAGGGTACCTAAAAACTTACTGTTGGAACTGGTATATGTTGTTCAGCGGCTTGCCTATTAGAGCCCTGGGAAACAGATGCTGCATCCATATTAACCACCATCAGTGCCGACACAGTCAGAAAGAGAAATGAGGCAAACATTTTGTTTTCAATATGTAGCTACTACAGTTCCTTTATCTTATTTTCTTTTTTTTTTTCAACTTCAATCAGTTTTTCCTTAAGAACTCTCTAAGCACATACTTACTCTACTTCTAGCTACTTATAGTCACAGTCGAAGCTTCATTAATATTTAGCTTTAGGTAAGTTACTAGTTTGATGTCCACGTCTTTACAAGACATAGTTACTGCTTCACAGCAATCATAAGCACTCCATGTCTCATTAAGGCTAACTTGAGGGAAATTGCTGGAGGTTGAATGCAGTCTTGACACAAGTGTACTGTAAATAAGCTATTCATTTTTACAGGTCCCCAAAGTAAGCTACTACCATAGCCTATTTTTAGCCTTTTTTGTATCAAGTGTGAGTAGAAAAGTTGACTTTCATCAACTTTTCTCAAAGTTTGAGAAGGAAATAAAAATCATGTAGTCATTTCTCTGTTGTACAACTAGCCAGAAATCAGATTTGACTTCTGCAACAAAGTAGGTATAGCATATATTGAAGAAATGTTATGCTAAATAGCTAGCTGTATTTATTCTGCTAAGAAGAATGAATAAACTAATCTCATGCTAGTCAGATAAACTAGAATATCTAGCACAATATACTCATGTAAGATACAGAACATTTACATGGTATCGAGCTAATATAGCAACTAACTGTATTGAAATGACCTGGAAGATGGATACAATGAAAAACTGAAAATCTAAAGCAAAATCAGCTTGTCTTCTCTTTTACTGTTTTAGCTAATAGTTCATAAGCTCTCTAGCTGGAAGCAGAGTAGTGGGCGGCTAATATAAGAGTACTTGAGAGCAAGATCAAGTGATACTACTCACTCATCTTGGTAACATACTACTTAAAAGAGTACCTATGGCTTAGCTACTTTACACTTACAAAATTGCTACTACTACACTACTTATTACTGCTACTGCTACTACTACACCAACTTACTAATACTACTAAATAAAACAATAATAATGATGAAGGTGATGATGAGGATTATTTATAATAATGATAATAATAGTAATAATAATAATAATAATAATAATAATAATAATAATAATAATAATACTGTAATAATAATAATTAATAATAAAGGATCTGGTGGTACAATCTCTGTGACAATGTTGACTAAATGGTGGAGCTAATTTTGCAACAGTATATCCTATTAACTTTCACGTTCCTAATATTGGAAGAAGGGACTTACATGTTAAAATGGTAGTGAATAGCTATTGCTACTAAGAAGACGAGCAGTTAGTAACTTGAGCACTAATGAAGTAGCTAGCTATAGGTATAAAATAAGCCATGGTTTTTGACCAACTGCTAAACTAATTGAACTTCACATTTAGTGGCCTACCAGCAAACTAGTTATATTTTTACTTAATTATGTTTGCCTCAATCCTTGTGCTGGCTGCTTCAGCGATGATGGCGGTCAATGTAGATGCTGCATCCATTCCTGGGAGAACTGATCAGCAAGCAGTTGAACAGAATCTACAAAATTTTCCGGTTCCAACAGTAAGTATTGGACGTCAATATCCTTTATACAAGTTCAATGTAGATCTTGTATTTGTTTTAGTTTCCAGGTGGACTGCCACTTAACCCACTTCATCCCTACTTGATCCAGTTATTCCACACACTTTGCTGTCTCTTCCAACTTGATCAGTGTTGCATAGCTCCTACTGCAAATCTGGTTGCGGGGCACTATAAAAGATAGTTTGAGAACACTGATTATATTTAAGCTGCCTTTGAACTGAAAATTATATTGACATTGTTTTTGAATTATTTATTTCAAAAAAAGGGCAATTAGCTGGTGAAACTAAAATAAAGATGTAAATAATTATTTTAACTCTTAAATTGTGTGTGTGTGTGTGTGTGCAACTCACATATTGGTTGTTATAATATTCTTGTAGCTTAAAGGAGGTCACCTTTTTTTATTTTTTTTTTTTTATTTCACAGCATAGCCGTTATCAGCCTGTGCGAACACTACTTAATGGCGGGCGCTAGAGAATCATCCTAACAGACCACACAAAGCTTCCCGCAAAGATATATCTATAAGGAAAAGGTCATCAATGGTTAGAATCTTGGTGGTACTGTTGCAGGTTGATTCTTTCAACATGCTTAGCACTTTCTTTTGAAAAAACTAAGGTAAGGCATTTACATCACTTGAGTTAGTTTCTTGGAAACAATTTCGAGGAGACTGTCTCTTGTATAGAATGTAGTATGTCCAGGAGGCAAGCGAGACTGCCAAGATGGTAGTACTTGCTGTCCTTCCCAGGATAATGGCGATTATAACTGTTGTCCTTCACCCAATGCTGTCTGCTGTTCTGATAAAATCCACTGTTGTCCAAAAGGGTACCTCTGTGGATCATCGAACTGCTTTAGGAAGTCTGAATTCCTACCTATGGAACTGCTGAACCAATTCTGACAGATAAATTTAAATCTATTTTGGTTATAAAAATAAAGTGTCATGTATTCTGTCTATCAAGTTTTATACTGAATTTTTTCACAGATAGACTGGGTGGGAAACTATTAACTAGTGAAATGAAAGGTTTATGAGTATCTCCAGATATGTCTGCGCCTTCACAACTGGCCCAGCTGCTGCATCTACCTTCACTATCAACTCTGTCTTTAGACTCGACTTTCCTGATGTACGCTTCCCGAGAATTCTGAAGCATCTGTTCCATCTCTTTACTTGCTTCATCTTCAAACTCTCTCATTAAGGTCCTTAATTTTTCAATCTCCACGAGAAGCTCTTGAGAAAAAGACTCAGTAGATGAGTGTGTATGATCTCCTTCCAACCACACTTTAATGGCACTACATATCAAACAGATAAGCATTAAAACACTATCTTTTATCAACTGGCTTAACTTATAACTTCTATAGGAAAAAAACTTTCTGTGGACAAAAACAGACACACACTTGCCACACCTAATCTGGCGTAGCTGACCCTTTACCTTCTATTATTGGGGGCATGGGGAAGGAAAGGGTCTGGGGACATGGCCACACCAAATTTGTTCTGCCGCACATAATATTGCGGCGGTCAATTACCGGGAATAGCCCTCCTCAACAAATAGAAATTCCTATACTGTCAGCCACCTTTTCACAGCTAGGTTTAGCAAGCATGGAAAGAAAGACGCACAAAGCAGACCACATTCTGTTAAAAAATTTCCAAATACATCTCTGTGCCACTAAAAGTCAGTAATCTGTCAGCAAAAGCTACAGAAACTTAAAAAAAAAGAAGATAGTCAGAGAATCAATCTGCATCTATTGCTGTAGAAATTCAGGTAGCTATAAAGGAGGTGGGACACTGACTATTTCCATATTCCTCTAGAACAAATATAGTATGGCCATGTCCCCAGACCTTCCTTCCTCACGCCCCCAATAATAGAAGGTAAAGGGTCAGCAATGTCAGACTATGCCACACCAGGGTTGGGTTCAAATACTTTGATTAGAATTGCATCACGATCTAAACTTGATTTTGTAATTTCAATAACGAATTATATAGAATGAATCTACCCAGTAGAAATATGTTCCAGGTGATTGTCCAGGTGATTGTGTTTTCTTTCTACTAAATTGAGACCTCACATTTCATCACAGACTTACGATTACAAAAGTGTATATATAAAAGGAAACACTTTAGTCTCGCGAGCCAGACCCTTTACCGACAGCGTGGTGAAGGAAAGGGTCTGGTCACCATCCATACAATGTTTCGTTCCATTCCCCACGATTCATGGGGAACAATACTTTAGCATGTATAGCATATGGGGTGCGGTTTGTTTACATCTGGTTGAGAGCACAATTTAACAGTCACCCAATGGTATGTAGATAGAATTTCACGACTGAAGCTCTGAAGGTGACAAGGCCCTAGCTTGTAGAAATTCGAGTATCAGCTCTTCCTCAGTGAGGTGCCCAGCTCCCCACTTCTATCAGTGAAAGTTTAGAGACATATTATTATGGTGATCTGCTGATGAGTGAAATTAAGTTTTGGGACATGGTGATGATGAAAGGAAATGATTACAGGATGCTGCTGCTGGGCTAGCTAGCAACAAATAAATAAATAATTTTATTTTGTCTCACTTCTAACAGTCTTAGAGAAGTTTGTTTGCTATTCATCTTTTAACAAACTTCTGCAAAAGCCAATTTAGCGGAACACTTTAAAGTTAACCACGGCACCCTAACAGGAAGTAAACAAATACATTGATTACATTCCATTGTTGTACGGATGGTGACCAGACCTTTCCTCCATTGCGCGGTCGGTAAAGCGTCTGGCTCACGAGACTAAAGACACTTCACTACTTAAAAGGTTCTATACCATAATCGGTGGATCAGCTTTTTGCTTGCAGTTGAGATTGAAGATTTACGGACAGGTTGCTGGACAAAAATGTACCAGGGACATCTCAAAAGTCATCAACTTTACCTTATTTTGCCCACCAGTATTGCAGAATGTGTGCACGCTGCCATGCCACTGGTAAATCCTTCTATAAAGCCTTCCTTCAATCCCCTGTCTTTCCCCACTTCTGTCCCTTCCACGTATCCTGTCTAATAGTCAAATAAAAGCGAAATTCTATCTCCTCAGTTGCCTTCCCCACTAAATCACGTACCCTACCACAAGAATCTTTAATTTTTTCGTAGTCTCTCCTAGCTATAGTTAAGTCTTCATCGACATCGTCCATTTTTATTGTGACGAGTCGTATATTCGCGCGCGCACAATTTAAATTAACGAACTCGCCTGTCACGTTGTAGAAATATTGAAAAAGTGCTGCGAGTCACACGTCCAGAAATGACTGCCGGGTAAGGAAGGTGCTTAGCCTATCCCGAGTCATCTTCTTCCCCTTTTCAAGTTCCCAGCACGTAAAAGCCACACGTGGGACGCACAAAGTTCCCTTTCGCCATCTTACCCATTCGTATAATGTGATACTATGCTATGTCTGCTACAAACTCTTCTGAAAAAGCACAGCCGTCAAAAGAGGCCATGAAGTCTCCTGACGTCAATACCAAGTCGCGCTCGGCGTTGGCCAGCATATGTGCATATTCCACGCCAAGTCCGGACGATGGGAAAAGTCAACAAGACATTCTGGAGAACGTAAGCAACGAATCCTTGGCTAGTTACTCGCCTGCTCGGCGCTGTTCTGGGGACTCCAAAGACTCCAAGAACCTCAGCCCAGAGCAAGTTGAGCCTTACCCAGTGCTTCCTATGGAAGAACCAGCAGTACCCGAATCTAAGACTGTGGGACCTGCAAGGGCAGAAGGGAAAAGGGATAAGAGTTCTACTCACAGAAGGAAAAGCAAAGATAAGGATAGGGACAGAGACAAGAAGAGGAAGAGGAAAAGTAGAAGCAAGACACCTTTGCAAGAAAAGAAAAAAAAGAGGAAGCATGATACAGAAAAATCTGATGTTAAAAAGAAGAGCAATTCTTCAGCTGTTCCAATGGACTCAAGCAGTGCCACAAAGAGTAGCGATAGCAAAAAAATGAAGAAGCCTAGTCGAAGAGCATCTGGTACACAAAAAGGAGGTTCTCCAGAAAAACCCAAGTCATCATCTAAAAGTTCATCTAGGGTTGTTCCCAAAGTGTACCAGACAGGTTCTGATGACGACCGTCCGTCCAGATATGCTCCCACGTTTGACGACATCTCTCCCATCTCTTCTCCCGAGAATCGTCAGAGCTACAGCTCGCGTCATGGAAAGAGAAGCCGACAAAGATCCCCAAGTCCCATTTTTCGGTATGGAGGGAAGATCAGGCACGATAGATCTCCGTCACCTCTACAAAGCAAGCACGTAGACTCCAAGCAACGAGGAAGGTACCATTCCCCTCGTTCTAGGCAGCGGAGGTCTTCATCGCCAAACCACCACAAGGACTCACCCCCGCCCAAAAGATACCAGTCTCGTTCGCCTTATTACGGACGTTATTCCTCCAGATCGCCTCGGTCACCACGGCGAAGGTCGCGGAGTCCACCAAGAAGCTATGGCAGATGGTCTTCCAGAGGTGGGTCAAGGAGCCCTAGGGGTAAGAGGACATACTCGCCACGGAGATCTTCCAGAATGGAAAGGGGAAGGCCTTCTCCTTATAGATATTCACCTACTCCGGGCAGGTACTCTTCCTCCCGGTCTCCTTATAAGAAACGGCAGTATTCTCCATTGCGATCTCCAAGATACTCGCCGTTGAAAAGATCCCCCGAGAGGTACCCATTCTCTCCGCGGACTTCTCTGAAGCTGGAGCAAGCCATCAAAAAGAAGCAGATGAAGGAGAGAGAGGAGATTGCGAGGAAGATTATAGCCGAGAAGGAGAAAGAAAAGGAAAAAAGAATGGAGAAAGAGAAGGAGAAAAAAAACAAGGCAAAGAAGAAGAGTGCAGCAACTGTTGCCAAAGGAGAACAGAAAGAGAAGGAAGGTGGTGAAGGGAAACTTGGAACTGAAGAGAAGAATAATAAACTTGCAGGTGCCCATCATGAACCTCTACCGGCAACCTCTGCCTTGGAGCTACACAAAGGAGTCTCTTCACCGCAAACATTCAAAGGGGCAACATCCACAAACCCTCTGGCAGCCCCGCCTCCAGGAACTCCTCCTCCTCTTCCTAATGACATCCCACCCCCTGATGAAAAGCCCCCCCTTCCTCCCGTCCCCACTCTGACCCCCTTCCAACCACCAACCTCCTTTCTTCCTCCAGTGCAGACTGAGTCCATCACATCAGACAACACATCTGCCATATCAACTCCTCTGGATGTTGTCCGCTCCACTGAGACCAAGTCCTCGTTGAGCCCCGCCTCCCTGTCTCCCATGGTCGTATCAAAGGTTACGCCAACCATGACCAAGTCGTCGGGAACGGCCACTCCAATTTTACAAGAAGACAAACTTCATCCACGAGCGTGGGGCGAAAGAAATATTGACGCTTTCATTATAAACTCTCAGGTAGGTGAAGGTGCTTACGGCAAGGTGTACAAGGCTACTGATGCAGCTAGTGAAGAAATGGTGGCTCTGAAGATGGTCAGAACTGACAATGACAAGGAAGGATTTCCTATCACTGCTGTGAGGGAGATCAAGATCCTGAAGCAGTTGTGCCATGAAAACATCATCAACCTGAAGGAGGTCATCACTGATAAACAGAAGGCGGTGGACTTCAGGAAAACCAAGGGCAAAGGTGAGTTCTCAGAAGGGGTGGAATTAGGCAAGATATCAGAATTTTCAGTTGAAATTGTGTGTTTGGGGTCAGTGTTGTGCTAGGAACTGTAGGGCTGAGGATTAATCATAAGCGTTGGTTAGTAATATATTAGAATACTGATGCCATGGCTTATTGGCCTAATGTTTATTGGGAGGCTATGTCATATCATGTTGGTGATAATTACAGAATTCGCACAGATATAGATAGATGGTGTAATGACTTTTCCGCAGGAAAACTCGCTATGACACGGGCTACTACTAAAACTTCTGTATACAAACGGCACATGCCGCCTTTTTTCTAACACTAACTCTAGGTCTGCAATACGTGTGAACAAAGTTATGGTGAGGAAGCTTTGGAAACTGACCATCTTATTGTCAGCTTCATACTGGCCTTGTAACTGGTGTATTTTCTAGCAAGTTCTGTCCTGATGAAATTCTTACGGTAGTTACATCCCATATTCTCGTCTGTCTATTTCAGCGAAGCGCGCAAAGCCGTAAACCAATGAGTTAGGGATATACATACCAGGTTTCTTCATATAAGATTTTTTTTTTCTGGGGGAGAGGGGAAAACTTTTTTTATTCCTACCTAGGGCAGCTTCAGTTGAAAGATCTTTCAGCTATATGAAGCTCATTAACCGATTACACGCGAATGACGCAAATATGCGTCAATTAAGAAAAATCGATAACCGCGGTGGACGCAAATATGCGTCAAAAATGCGTCTTCGCGTCCATTTCGCCTTACAGCTTTGTGGAGTCAAGGACGCCACCGATCACAATTGCAGACGATTCTATATTGTTGTAAGTATATTTTAGGCTTATAAAATACATAGACTGCCATAAGAAAATGTTCAGTAAATTTTGTCACAACAATAAGACTTCTTTCTGATAAAGTATAAATTGAAAATATATTTCATAAAATAATAAAGGTAACAGAATAATTTTTTAGAAACCAATATTACTTTAGCTATAACTGCTCATGATAAAACAAGTAGAAAGCTATCTTGGCAAGTGGAACACTGGCACTTCAGCATCCTAGTGATGAAGACGTTATTCTTGACCTGGCACAGCATGGCAGTGACAAGGATGGCAGTGACCAGGATGGCAGTAACTCTGATGGTAGTGACGAGGAGTTTGATGACAGCAAGAATGACTTCAGTACTGATGGGTGTAGTGACTGCAGTAGTTGCTAGATGGTCAAGGACTCTGACGAGAGAATGGAATTGATGATTCTGAAAGGTAGCGATTTCTACAGGAATTTTAACCACATTCTTTGTAACAATAAGTAAAAATAAATATTGTTATACAACAGGTGAGACTGCAGGGATCCCTCTGACATATACTTCTATTATGCTATGACCAGTTGCACTTGATAGTAAGATCACAAGCTATTCTGTCAACAATGCAGCCTACCAGCACATCAAAAGTAAAGACACCTTGGAGTACCAAACTGAATACACTATAATATTCTATCATTTATTTGTGATGTACCTGTTTTCATGCACAAAAGCCATAAAAAGCTTCTCTGTTCACAAAATTTATAACAGATTGCTAAGTTCAAAATAAAACACACCCTAAATAAATATCAACAAATTCTTCCTGAATGTAAGACAGATGCGTGCAAAAGCACTTTCTCTTACCTCTATGATCAAGTAGCAAACTGCTTCAGCCATGAAACCATACTTCCAACCTTACTAGTGTGCTTACTAAGAGCTTCAGTGTGATGCCATTAAGGTTTTTGCCAAACGGTGCGAGTACTTTGTTATTTTTCAGTCGGGAACAGCTCCTTAGCGTCGAATTTATGCTTTCCCAATAGCCTAGAGCGTACTCTATCGTTCGATAATACTGTCCCCGAGGCAATCTTCAAACGTTCGTCTTCTTTCTCTCGCTTAGTGTCACCCTCCCACCAAGCAATCAATCCTTTGTGTCTCGCGTGCGCCCGTGACCGCATTACGTAAGGCGCAATTAAATTTTTTGTTCGCGCGTAATCGGTTAAAGCCTGTATGCGCTACAGCACTGACCAAACCCTTGGTCGGCTCGTTAGTATTGCCATTGAGGGTCCTGAGCTTTTGGCTGTAAACTTTGAAGTTTTAGATATTTTCAAGCAAAAAAAATAAATAAATAAAGGTATTGTGCTTTGATATATATATTTTTTAATAATAAAATAATTTTGCTCTGGGTTACCATTTATAATTAAAAATTCATCAGATTTCTTGAGGCGAGGGGGGGGGAGGGATTCCTGTCCCTCCGCCCTTCCTCTATATGAAGTTCTGCATACTATTACTTCTTAGGAGTATTGCCTTGGCTAGACTTTGTTAATATTCATGGGAGGAAAGGAACTATTAATATCTGAAATAAAAAAAAAAAAACCTGACAAAGAAAAAGTATTGGCAAATGTTATGTCCATCAGAAATGGTGTTCCATTTGGCCCAAGTTTCCAGTCTCAGTGTATGTTTGTTGGTGGTACTTTAGACATTTGTACTGGGCTGATAATGTTATGGGATGATGCCCAGTAGAGTGTTCAAGGAACTTGTCTTAATTTTAATCATATATATTTTATTTTATTTTTTTAATTTTATTATTTATTTTTTTAGGGTTTTGGAATGTTCTTTATATAATTAAGGGCAGAGATATATTTCACTCATTCATTAATTTATTATTTTTCCTTTTGTCTGGTTGGCTAGTGCTTTGTCACTATCTCTGCACTCTTGAACATAGTCGGCTATACCTACTGTTATTGGGGGGAGGGTCTGGGAACACGAACGTTATAAATCTGTTCTCGAAGACGTGGAGGTTGCCGGCTCTTAGAGCACTGACACCCACACCTTTCTTGGATTTAAATTAACCACGCAATTTAGGTTTGTGTGCAGCTGATACTCTATGGTTGAAACAGCTAGGGTCTGGATGGACTGGGTAGGTATTGATTTTTGCAATTTATGAAGTTGTTGTTATAAGGAGTGATCAATTCACAATGGTAAGCAGTATGGCAAAAAAAAAAACATCTTTCCCAGTGACTAAGTAAGTGGTAATCTTTAAACTTTCAAGCGACTGTATCCAAGTTGTTACACTGTTACAACCACTGAGGCAGACAATGTCCTTCTTCTTGCACAAAGCGCATCTACAACAGCAACGTGTGGGTGTCCAGTTACTGCAGCTGTTTCAAGTTATCGCAACTCAAACAGATTTGGTACTACCGTGTTCCCAGACCCTTTCCCTGCCCCCAATAATATAAGGTTAAATGTTGGCTATGCCTGACTATGTTAAACGTACCGCTGGTTTAATGTGTTGATTTCAGCTGGATTATGGAGAATAGTGTTTTATGGTGCATGCACTGTTTGTGGTTGTGGCATGCAAGTTGCATGCATTGCCAAGTTTCGTCCTATTGTATTTCATTCGTGGAACGGTAACATGCAGGGCATCAATGGTGTACCCTTTGAGGTCTAATTGAGGGGGAAGGAAGAGCCTAAACACAGTCATTTCCTCATCTCTCTGGTCTAGTCTTGATATGTTCAGATTGAGTGCCTGTATATCTACTGAGGTAGTGTCTTTAGATGCTAGCTTGTATGAATGTAGACAGTCTCCAGTCAGTTGGCAGTTGGACAGTTTGCTTACTTTATTCTTTTTCCCAGGGGCGTTCTATTTGGTGTTTGAGTATTGCGACCATGACCTGAGGGGATTGCTGGACTCTGGGATGGTCCACTTCACAGAGGAGCACATCCAGAGTCTGACGAGGCAGCTTGTGGAGGCACTGGAATATTGCCACTCAAAGAACTTCCTCCACAGAGACCTCAAGTGCTCCAACATTCTTCTCAACAACAAGTGAGCAGTGTGTGTGTGCGTGCATGTGTGTGTGTGTGTGCATGCATGTGTTCGTGTATGTGTGTGCGCATGCATGCTTGTATGTGTGCATGCATATGTGTGCTTGCTGGGTGATTTGATTTTAGAGTTAATTGATACTACCAGCGAGCCAGCTATGAGGCAGTACTTATAACTTAACTTTGGGAGAGGGATTTATACGGAGTTAGTGTTGAAAATGTGACCGGTTGTGTGATTAGTCTATCCCTGTTGTAAATTAATATATGATATTGCTTTAGTCTCCAGAGTTACATGTAGTGTAGACTGTACGATGTTTTATTTATATGCTAAAATTAGTAATTTTGTGAACACTATATGGGAATGTAGACTACCATTAGCAGATAGCGTGAGTGAGTAATTGAGGGTAGACTTGAGGGGGCTCCAATAAGAGTTGTACAACAGGAGGGCCACTCTTTGACTTTTTTACAGAGCAGGTTAAAAAATGAGTGTAAGGTAAGGCTACAAGTTGTAGGATAGGTAGGGAGTGTGTATTCTGGTGTGGGAGGAGGAGAAGGCAGTCTAACTTGTGCCTTGTTTTCTAACAGAAGCTTGTCTGGTGATGTTCTCCGATACTCACTTGTCCTATTGTTAGTTCTGTCTCTAAGGAGGTGTGTGCTTGTAGGCGGGTCACATGTTCGTGGCTTAACGAGTGAAGATTCTGTGTGTGTGTGTGTGTGTGTGTGTGCTACGTACTTGCTTAGACTTCCCTATTGGACGCCAGTCATGGTTTGGTTTCTACAGCTGATGGCATGTATACGGACACTGTTGGCAACTTTTTTTTTTTTTTTCCTCATTAGTTGCTGCTTTATAAAGTAGTACTTCATGATTCTCACTTTCACCAATGCTCCCAGAAATTGATTTTTGTTAATTGTATTATTGTTGTTGTTGTTGTTGTTGTTGTTGTTATTATCAGGGGACAGTTGAAGTTAGGAGATTTCGGACTGGCTCGACTGTGTCAAGATGAAAGGTTAGTTAATGGTGTGACTTTGTTTTTCCTAGTCATGAGAACATCAACTGAAAGATTAGACTTGAAGGAGTAGCTGACCAGCCAGGACTGAGGTAGCAAAACCATCTTTGGTGCATGTACTTAGTCATGTGTTGTTGTGTATGCACACACATGCACGCACAATACAGGGTATTTGCTGGGGGATGGGAAGCTCTGCTGTACTTAGCCACACCCATTCCCATTTTAAAAACTCGCGCTACTCTGATACGTATTCCTATATGAAAGTGTGTATACGTCACACTGATCAGTGTGGTCAGATGCATGATTTTATAATCTTACTTGGCTAATTAGTACTACTATTACTCAAAGGCATGTAGTTGGATTAGTCAGCTTTGATAGTTGTACTATAATTAACTTCTGAAAGTGCTGGAGAGAGGAAGTCAGGAGAGGAAGTCAGGGCGCCCCTGCCTATGATGGGGCGCCCCTGCCTATGATGAAACCCTACTTATGAATCCCATTCTAATTCTGCCTTAGAAGAAATCTAGATTGATAGTTTTGTATCACCTTGACCGATTGCAATGATGCATATGAGGTGTGTGTGTGTATGAACCAGTCAGAGAGACTTGAAGGGTCAATGGTATATTCAGTGTTGTGATGTGGTTGCTAATGGATTGCCGAACAGCTGCTTTGTAGTATGATAGTGGTGTTAATGATAAACTTCATATGTGTGCAGTCGCCTGTACACGAACCATGTCATCACCTTGTGGTACCGCCCACCTGAGCTGTTGCTAGGAGAGGAGCACTATGGAGCGGCGGTGGACATGTGGTCGTGTGGGTAAGTCCCTAGTCGTTAAATGAGACGAGCATGGGAATATTGGTATAGCTTGTTCAATGTCATGTACATGTTCCTCATTCAAACCTGATTCAACCAAACACCAATGCTTTCCTAGATTATTTTATGCTGAAGGGGAGGGGAGGGGGGGGGGTATATTCCCTGGAGTAATTACTTAATATTATTGACTGGAAAGGTTGTATGCATTGTGGCTAAGCTAATAGTACTTCTTGTATCGAAGTCAATTTAGTCGGAGGAGAATGCATTGTCTGTGTTCTTGGCTGAGCACAGGGGCGAAGTGTAACCAGTGTAAGCCGTAGAAGCATCCTCACTTATTAGCGCCTTGGATGTTTTTATAATTACTGGTATAATAGCTTATCTTGTTCACCATTAGTGCAGAAACACAGCAAGTGAACTACTTATAATGTCCCTTAGAACACTTGTACACTTTAGTGCTACCTGTGGATGTTTTGTCCATACCTGAGGGAGGTCGGAATCAACTTCTTTTTATTTATTTATTTATTTATTATTATTTATTTTTTTCTTTTCTTTTTTTTTTCTTTTTTTTTTTCTTTCTTTTTGTTTTTCCACCATGAAAGTCACAATATTTTTGGTGGGGGGTGAGGCAAAATGGCCTTAAGAAACTACTGTACCGTGTGTTCTTACTGGTCTTATGTGAATCCATCCATTTATTTTAAGAAGTCTTATCTCTTATTTCTCTGCAGATGTATTCTTGGTGAATTGTTTGTTCGTAAGCCAGTCTTCCACAGCATCATTCAGCCTGACCAGGAGATCATGCAACTAGACGTCATCAGGTGAGCCAGGATTTGTACGTCAGGTCAGTCTGTAATTGCACTAGCTCCTGTACTAACGGAGTAAGGGAAATGTGGATTATTTGGTCTTCCGCTTTGTGAATCAAAGCCTTGATACATCTTGGTGTGGTCTTGTAAGGTGTGGAAGATTGCCTGGATTGGATCTTTTATTATATAGATCTATGCATAACATCTTATCAGTTGTCTCTGGTATATCTAACCATTTCCATTGATCTCCAATCCACCCCCATTACATGGACCTCCAAATTAGCTGTAACTAACTACCAGAGCCTTAGTGTAAGAATTTTGCTGTTACCCTGTTGGTAAAGGGGTTCAATTTATAAGTACTAAGTTTGTTTTTTATTTTTTATTTTTTTTGTTGTCGTTTTTTTGTTTGTTTGTTTTTTAACATGGCATATCAATTTATTTTTATTCCTCGTACGTTAGTCGATTGTGTGGTACTCCTACTCCTGCGGAATGGCCTGGGGTCATCAAATTACCTCACTTTTCAACGTTCAAGTTCAAGAAGACGTATCGCAGGAGACTCAAGGATGAATATTTAGGGTGAGTATTTTCATTTGATCATGCAGATTAGTTAGATAGCTCCGCCTACATGTGGTGTCTCGGTCTATCAAGAGGGAGGGGGGTGGTTCAGTTGAAATTTTATTTCCATTCCGAGTTGCTGTGTGTGAGTAATTGCTGAATTGTGAATTAGTGTTTGTTTGGTACAAGTTTCTAATTAATGATTCAGTCATTCTCGGCTGAAATAATTATAATAATAGCAATTTTTTTTCTCGTTCCAACAGCCAATATTGTTAATTAATTCGGCAGGAAGTTGAAACATTGGGTTAAGTTTTAATTAACAATATTGAGTTTCTAATAGTGTCCCCATGTGTTGTTTGTTTGTGTATAGATCTTTTAGCAAGTGTCCTGATGTGATACAGGAATTTTAGCAAGGTGGGAGGGGGGAACGGCAGTGTTAGAGGGTGTGGCTATACAGTTTAGATGTGTACACATGCTATTTACAAGTGGATAAACCAAGAGATCAAGTAATCTTAGGAGTCATTGTCAGCTTAAGGGTGGCCGCACACCGCCTACGCAATTTTTTGTTGATGGTTGCTATGCACGATTACTACTATTGTATACTTACAGGGGCTTCTCCACTACAACACAAGGACAAAGTACCTGCCGAAGGAGCCGCTCACTAATTTTAGAGCGAATCTGGAAGAAATATCGGGGCCTGGTTATAAAACTTTGTAGCAGTTTTTTGGAGCGGTGCGGTAAGTTGGAGCTCCGCAATTTGGTGCACTACTAGCCGAGCCGATACTCTACTGCAAGACAACGAGTTCTTATCCATTTCAATATTACTTTATGATTTATTCGCAATTTTTTCTATTTATAAGATATTGAAAAATTCTCTACGTGGTGCAGTTCATTTTTTTTTGGTTTACCTGCGTGTAAAATTTTTATGTCGTTCTCATTATTAGATTCCAAGAAAAACTGTTACAAAATTTGGAACTTTAATTCCACTCGCAATTCTTAAGAAATAGCCCCACCCCCATATCTCGTACTACGAGTACGCGAGCAATTTTTTTTTCTCAATTAGTTTGTATTGGTTCTAAAAGGAGCCCGCCTATATCAAGAGTAAACAAACATCAATAGAACAATAACGAGAGTCAGAAGAGAGAGCAGTTTATTGGAAATAGCCAGAGGTAAATGTATTAGATCTGCACATCTTGGGAAGTCTTCGCTCCGCAGAAATCGAGCCTGGTGGATCCATCTGCTTGAGTTCAGGTGCGCAGAGTCCGGAGAACAGCTACTGGAGGAGAGGCAGCCTGGTGCACCTTGCTGCGTGAGCTCAGACGACGTATGGAGAGTTGCTATAAACGAATATGAGACAACAAGAAGCTAAATTAAAACACCACAACTTCGCAAATTATACTTCTGCTACTACTGCGCGATTGTTTCTGCTCACGTATTATCGAATGGCGGGGAATAAATTAATGTCCGGATCTACAGTTGCTATGTGCGGCCAGCCTTAAGGGAAAGAGTATTAGGGGAGTCGTTGGTTGTTTAAATATGAGGAGTAAGTTTTGCATGATTACAGTTTTTGTATAACCAATTCTAGTTATAGTGCAATATAGTGCAACAATGGTTGGTGACCTTTACCAACTGTTAAGACTGAAGCTTATCGAGGTTATTAAACACGACCCAATATGTTTGTTCACTTTTTGTAGCAAGTCACCTGTAAGTTCATTCCATTATGACCAGTTCTCTGTTGCTCTGTGTGTATAATTAGTACTATCCCTGAGGTGCCTCTGGATCTCATGGACAAGATGCTGATTCTAGACCCGGCAAAGCGCCTCACAGCCAGCGCTGCTCTCCACCACCCGTACTTGAAGGATGTGGACAAAAACACGATTCCTCTTCCCGAGTATGAATTATAAGGCATTGAGTGTATTCTCTAAGATATGTTCCTGGACTCTGGGATAGTGTTATGGTGTGTGGGGGTGGGTGAAGACAATGTGGTAAAATATGGATACCATTTTCAAGTGACTAGAAACTACCAGTAAAGAAATTAGCATAGAATAAATCTTAATAAGTGTATGACTGGTTCTCCATTGATGTAATCATTTGATATTTTGTTGTTGTTTTTTTGTTTTTTTTTGTTTTTGTTTTGAATAAATAGAAGCATATTACATATAGGTCAATTTATTGAATCCTCTAATACTCTGTGTAGTATAGCATATTGATGAATGACATTAACCCTTTGCGGACGAACGCGGGCGAGCAATTATGTAATTAAATACGCGCACGCCGTAAAACCAATTAGTTGCCCGAGACGACGACGTTTTACCAGTGGAGTTCGGCACGTGGAAAAAGAAAACGGGCGAGTGTTTCTTTTGTGTTAGGCCTCAAATAATCTGCCTCTAGCGTTGTAGCTATGGTAATTCGTTAGCTTACAGTTTATAGAGTTGTTTTGAATACAAACTTAATTGGAATTATCGAGGAGGCCATAGTTTGTTAGCAATTTTTTTAGCTTATAGTTATGAAAGGAGAAATCACACCCAAGTGTAAGTTCTAGTTTTAGTTTGCTTATTTCTAGCTACTTTAGGCCTTTACTTCTTAGTAGATGTTCTATTTGAAAATAGCTAGACACAAAGTGTAGGAAAAAATTTTTTTTATTTAGTTGGTGCACTTGATATAAGTTATACTTATTTTATAAGACTTATTTTGTAGAATAGAGATTGCAAAATGTATACTATGTAAGCTACTGAAAGTTTTAGCGCGCTACGCGCTCTGTAACTGTAATAACAGAGCAAAAAAGAGCTTGTCACGAAATCGTGACAGCCGTATTCTCTTGACTCACCCGGTGTGTCACAGATTCGTGACCATCGTACACGCGCGTTAAGTTACGGCGGTCACGATTGCGTGACGATCGTACGCAAAGGGTTAACTTAAGTTACTAACAGAGTATATATGTGTGTGTGCATGCGTCGGGAGTTATGAGTGTAGTTACCACACACTAATGAACAGCTTGTGTGTGTCTGGTACAGATCTCTGGCATGCCTCGGTGCCACCTCATAGAAGTTAAGTAAACTCACTAGACTCATCAGAGGACCATTTTAAGTGTATACAGAGGAGTTGACAGATAGCTACAGAGGAGTTGACAGATAGCTGACAGAAATTAGCTTGTGAGACGATAGGTAGCCATTGTTATTATATTGCTGGGTTTGTTTGTTTGGTTTGTATATTTTCTTTGTGGTTGTTTTTTTGTTAGCTTTTCTCCCATCTTCTTCCAAGAACTAAAAGTAATTTATTTGTAGTATTATTGGTTGGGTGGTACTAATGCCATGACATGCTGGAGAATTCATTATTACTGCATTCTAAGTCACTTCATTCATTGCTTATTGTGTTATCATTGAGTTCCTTCTGTCCAGTCATTGCATGCCAATGTGTGTTCATTAGACTGCCAAAGACCCAAGACTGTCATGAGATGTGGTGCAAGCAACGTAGAAAGAGAAGGGACACTTCCAATGCAGTCAGTAAGGAGTCGACGGATTCTGTCAACCGACCCTCATCATCCGGGAAGGTAAACTACGACAAGAACTCTCTCTCTCCCTCGAACCGTACTCGAAGTCATCCCTCCTCTGCAACGGCTGCTAGATCGTCTTCTAACGGTCCGACGGAAGTGCCACCTTCTCACGCCACCAGCGTACCACCGCAGCGACAGACAGGAAGCACCGAATCATCTCGAACTAATCTCCACTCTTACCCCACTACTGACACTGCTGTGTCTTCTTCTTTCTCGTCCTCTTCCTCTTTTCCTTCAGCACATCAGGTAGCTCCTGGTGCACCTCACAATCTCTCTGATAGAATGGCCTCAGGGGGTAACTCTTTCCCGGGAGTCCAGCGGCCATCGTCTCAGCAATACTATTACTCCGCCTCTTCCTCTACTTCTCTCACTCCGACTAAGCTACCCTCTGCACCTCCTACCCCCAATGTCAAGCCTTCTCTTATCAATGTCCCTTTACCTTCTGCCCCCTTGACTTCAAACATTTTGGACTCTCTGAATATGGAGAGTGATACCTCATCCTCTACGTTGAGCTTGCATCCGGCACATCAATCCAGCAATTCAACATCGGGTAGTGATCCTTCGAGGCAACCGACGCAGGAGCTTCAGAAGGTAACGGAGAAGCAAGTATCTCTCCTCCAGGATCTGACTAAATTGTACCTTCTCACTCAGACTGTTTCCAAACTAGCTCCCAGGAAGCCGGCCCAGCCCCGTGTGCAGCTAGGAGGGCGGGAAGCGGGTGGGGCTGGGAGGGCAAGTTATCGGGTTGTTGAGCAAAGCCAAGTGTTTGATTACAAGAATCGCAGGAATATGCTCCTGCAGCTAGAGGCCACACATGCTCGGGAGGAACAGTGTGCTGAAAATTACCGCCATTTTCCCAGGAAAAAGACTTAGTTTTTTTAAACTTTTGTTTAAGTGAGAGAAAGGAAAGTAATGATTGTTGATTGCTTCCACTGTGAATTAAGAATGAAAGATTTTCTTTTCATTGAACTTGTAAATTCAACTTGTGTTTTATGTGATTAAATTGTCATTGATATTAACATGTACAAGTTCTTGCAGATATATATTACAAAATATTAATTTATGAAGTCATTAATAGAAACTATTTTTGAATAAACGGGACCATATACATCATAGCACTCTATTGGACCTCAAGAACTTGTACATGGTTAAATCAGCATATTTTAGAATGGGTTGTCATAAAGTTGTGTGTTTTGCAGGTTTCATCGCTTCAGTAAAGGATCCTCGCCGACGAGTTCAGTGACTAATCACATTCTGTGGCGCTTTCGCTGCTAACTTATTTTTAGGGCACATTTTAGCTTAATTATGGTACATTATATTTATGTATAAATTGGTATTATGAAATTCGTGATGTGAAAGTGGTAAGGATCGTTTGTGTGTTGGGCGTTCTGCTTGCGTTGGTACGGTGGTGGTGCGTTCGCAGTTAATGATATTCATAGTTGTGGCATCTCCCCCCTGGAGAGTTAGTTGTATTTTGAATGCATACGAAAAAGGAGGCGTGTACAGTGAGTCGGTAGAGAGCTGGCAGAGGATTGCTAGAACTTGATGTAGTAGCCTAGTCTCAAGATGAGCAAGGACATTCGTTGGTGAGTTAGCGAGGTCTGTGTTGGGTTTACTTAGATAAAAGGCTTCGTTGGGTGCTAGTCGCTTCTCTTGGGGTGCACTTCGCTCTGAATAGTGGAAGATAATTGTGTGTTGCAGCTGCTTTGTGTGTTGCACTGATTAGAATGGTTTTTGATTTAGCAATAGAAAGATAGATAATTCTTTAATGTTAGCTATAGGACTGTTAGTTACAGGATTGGCTGGCTAACACAAGCCACAGCCAGGATTTGTCCGTTGCTGATTGCAACCTTTTGAAATAGAGATACAGAGTTCAAGCAGAGAATTATTAAGGAGTGGGTGGGTGGGTTAAAGGTGTTAATTATTGAGCTGGTGTTGTTTGAGTCTTGAGACATTCAAGCACGTCCATCTAAGGAGGAAGAGTTTGGTTACATAAGATTGCAATGTGCAAATGTAGACGCTATGTACAGTGCACTAGCAACAACATACAAACTGGCAAACAAACAAGATACTCATGTACTTGACACTCTGTTTTGTACTCGCCAACATCAAACTTTAGATTGTCTGAGCTTCGCGTACACCCTGAGTACCTTCTTAGCATACAGGTCTCTCTTAGCATAAACTGCATCAAATGTGTTTTGTGTATCAACTTGTTTACTTTAATGGTTTCTGCAGCTGGTGGGTATTGTAGTTTTATGAGTAGTGTGCCCTGAAGCTTGCCCTCAGGGGCTAGCATACTTGGCAAGGCCATGCAAAATCTTTGATTGATAGAATGTCTTCACAAGTTGAAAGTAAAGTTGATATAATTTGCAAATATCGTAACTAATTGTCAGTGTGTGTGCGCACGTGTGTGTTTATGTGTGTTGTGGGGTGGAGGAGGGATGATTAACTTGGAATATAAGTCTTGCTTCATGAAATCAGTGAGCATGCATTTGGAACCTAGTCTGTCTGTCAGTAGAGGATTGGGAGGGGGTTGAACATGGTTTATAACGTCCAAATCATTTATATACTTAAATACATTTCATACGTTTTTCCCCTAAATATATTTGGGCCCCTCCCTGTAATTAGCGCTGGATCTGTCCCAGTCGGTATTGCCAGGCTTTTCCCAGGAAAACTTACCTTACCTGTGATAATACAACCGTAGCTTAGTCTGAGAGGGAAGAGGACAAAGTCAAGGGTATGGTGGCGTGGGTTATTCTCTAGCCATAATAAGAGACATGGTCTTCTTTCCCAGTGCATTAATGAGCTGTATAGTATTATATTACATGCAACCGCCTCTCATCCCCACATGGGTAGAGTGTGTCTTGTGACATCACATGATGTTACGGCGCGCGGTCCTCGTATGTACATTGTACTGTCATACTTCCTCAGTTGATGGAAATCATTAATCTTTGTGCTTAACTAAAGTACATGATAACTCACTTCACAGTCGTCATGGAGACCAGCATGCTTTAGGTACGTCTGAAAGGGATCAATTGAACATACTAACTTTACATAATTCTCTTTTTTCTTTTTCTTTTTTTTGAGTAATTATCTTGCTGTCCTTGTGTGGATGAACGAGCGTTGCTAATGGTGATACAGCTCGGCAGACGTTTCTTCAAGGAGGTAAAGTAAAGTATTCCTACAAATGAAAAGATTATTTATCTTGTCTATCTTTCCGAAAATGAAGTCAAAAGAAAAAAAAAGAAAATAGTTGGAAAGGTTCAGGCATTTGTGGTTTGAAGCTACAGGGAATTTGTTCATCTTTAATGTTATTTTGACAGTACTAATGAAATAAAGCCAAGACTAGGTAACTTGTAGCACGCGTGCACTGACAGATTATTGATTCACATATGTAGTTAAATCTAATCTGGGTAAGTGTCTCTTTGGAGACAGTCCCACTCTATGGCTTCGTGGGCATGCTCCCTGGAATAGACACTACACCAACAAATGGTGGCGGTGAGAAGTGCAGGACAGAGAAGCCATACTAGCATTTGATACATGTCATCTTTATTGGAGTTGCTGCACCTAATGTTACATGACATGTCACCTTTTTAAAAAAATACCTTCTTCCCTCCCTCCCTTTCCCCCTCTTTCTCCCTTACTTTTCTACCTTGCTAAGAACCCTTTTTGCCAACCAACTCTTTTCTCAGACACCTGGCCTTTTTTGTTAACATCTTCCCTGAGGCAATACGAGTGTTGTTGACTTGTTGCTTGTATATGGTTCAGTTGAAACCAGTTTGTACTTGCATTCTATTGGTCGTAATGTTGGCCTCTTTCCCTGAACTCTGACCTGGTGTGCAATTGTCACTTCTGCCACACAGTAGTACTCCATCTTGTTTATTTTCTTAACATTACCTCATCACACACAAATCCATGTGCGCGCGCGCACACACACACACACACCATTTCCTTCTTTGTAAAGGGAACATTGCTCAAAAGTTTGAAGCCTTACACGAAAGAATTTTAGTGTGTGTCTATGTTGTTGTAAGCGTGTAAGTGGTCTTGGTCGGGTCTGCGAGATGTTCAAAGACATTTTTTCCCGGTAATTTTTGTTATCATTGTTGGTGACCGGCAGGTAGCTGTAATAGACGCACATCGCGAGGATGGAATGAAATAAATGTTTGATCACATCTCTCAGCTATGACCTGGGGCAGGAAACCTATACATACCTCCTTCCTACAGCCCCATCCTTATCCCTTTCTATGACCCCACCCCCTTTTCTTCAGTCCCTCCCCTCCCCTTCAATAGCGCCACCCATTCAGGCTCTACTAAACTTAGCTGAAAAGGCACATATTCTGTTTTGACAGATTAACACCATGGTGGCACCGTGGCGGTATTTGTTTCTGACTAAGTTCATGTTTGATATACCAAACCTTTGCATTAGCCAGACCCTCTCGCAGTGTGTGTGTGTGTGTGTGTGTGTGTGTGTGTTGCTGTCATCAGCAGATGTGTGCGTGTGTGAGCATGTTGTGTGTTTTGGTTGATCCCAACTAGTATTTAGTTTATAATACTGAACAGTACCATCTGTTCATCCACTGGAGAAGCAATAATAACCTCCAGATACAAGAATCTGCAACAAGTAATAGAACAACAGAACTAAAAGTTCCTATTCTCCATTGCTAAGTTGTAAAAAGCAACGACAACAACAACAACAACACTTGTAGGAGAAAAAAATTTTTAAGTTGTGAAATAAGCTCCCATGTGATGAATGCTATTGAGAGTGAATTAGGCTCTAGAAGCACGCCATTTATTGATATATCAAGACAATGTTATTTACTTCTTTATCATCATAGTGATAAGTATATGCTGCTTGCTTATTTGGAAAGACAAGGGGAAAATGTGTTAAAATGGATTATTCTCTTTGAACCGCATTCCCCTGCCCGTCTGGAGAGAGAGAGAGAGAGAGACATAAACACATTCTCTGCTGACTGTTGGTGTCTGTTGCCAAATTACTGGAAGTTGTTTGATAGCTTCCCTGATACTCCAACACAATTCGCATCATTTCACCTTTCTTTTTATAATAATGAGATGACCTACTTCATCCATCCATGTATATCATGGCGGCCGCATACTTGGCAGCGAGAATGAGGTTCGTCTGCCTTAAGTGCATGTTTGCCCCACGCCCTTGGGGTTTAGATGTTGGCGTAGACGTGGCAATGTGCAATGGTATGTGGGCGGGATGTCGTCTGGCTGAGAATTGTGAGATGAAACTGGGCAGAGTGTGTCGATGCAGCTGTTCCAAAGCGGGTACAGGAAAGATCATTAATTGAATTCTCCATTGGGGCCTGCCTAGCTGGAGGTGCCATGCAATACAGAGGGGTGGGGTCTTTCCGTTGTTATTATTCAGTGAGCTGTGTGTACATGTATGTATATAACATAAGATGTTAGTAGAGTGGTATTTCGTAGATAAGTGTGGAATAGTATATATACATATATATTATAATAGTGTTCGTCAAATTTTTTTTCTGGAGTATATTTTCGCATCACACAAGCATTCAATATTTCCCCATACTGCACGTTCCAACACACCCATGTGTAGTGCTGGACTGTATTGTTATGTGTGGTGGAGTTACCTCTGAATGATGACAACCTTACTGTTTTGAAATAATATCCAATGTACAATAAATGGTTGCACTCGTCATGCAATATGAGGTAACATTCACTTTCATGCTTGTATTGTCACTCACCTTTAGCTCGTAAAGATACTCATGTATGCTCTAGAAATATCTCACCATATTGTACACTGACTCGTGCAATAAGTAATTATATACAATCATAATAATATATACTACTCTGAAATCCACTTCCAATTATCAAGCGTTAAATTGTTTATTTATTCATTCATTTATTATTGTGTGTGTAGTACATCGTACGTGGGGCAGTTGTTCCGAGGAGAGTCAGCCACTCGGAACTGGTCACCCATCTTACCGGGGCATGTTGCCGTTCACCTGAGACAGAGGGAGGGTGGAGCTTGGTGGATCGTTGCCTCCAAAAAGGAAATGGTAAGTCTCATTTATACCGGGCCAGAAGATATATATTTATCATATTATGTGCATACATACACATATACATAGTGTGTATGTAATATATGTTTCACACTGATAAAGGAAAAGGTTTGGGGGGAGGCGGGGAGCAACTTCCTCACTTTCTTTTGTTTGTTGTTGTTGTTGTTGTTGTTTGCTGTGCCTCTGTCATCAGAAGAATGCACTTTTCCTCTACTAATCACACGGACTTACGAAATGTCATGCTTGAATAACAAACGGTCTTTGTAATTAGCTAGCTGGTCTAAAATTGGAAGTCCAGTCATGTGACAATCATGTGATGTGTTACTGTAGACATGGGAGAAACAAATTCAATCTGACTTCAAGTTTCGCGTGAAGGACAACTTCATCCAGTGGCAGTATCCGGATGGAGAAGGTCACCAGGACACTATAGGCCTGAGGGTGAAGACAGACAGCATTGCCAAACAGGTATAGAAATAATAAATAGTTGAGCACTGCCTCAGAGGGAACTACCGTTTTTAGGGTCCCGAAGGCCCTAGGTTGTAGCGCTCCGAGTGCAGCAAGGACGCTACTTAGGGCCTAAGGAACCCTAAAACTGATAGCTCACGATGGCTGTGTAGCGCCTGACTGAGTTAGAATATAGCGACTGCTCCTAACAACGCAACCAGAAGGACACTAAGTTAATAGTGTCCCTCTCTGAAGGACCTAAGCAGTTGAAAGCCCCTCTGTCACAACACAAACACTACAGTAGCTATGTTCTAACTAAGGATGTCACTTGGAGGAATGCAGAGCTGTTGGTGTTGTTTTTGTTTTGTTTTTAATGTATTTATGCACATGTGTATGTATGAAGAGTAGCTTCCTAGAAAAACCCTTTCCGGGTTCCGTTCCATAGTGCAGCTGTAAAGCTAGTTTTTAAACATAATTGTTACCGTTGCTATACTGTTTTTACTAAACAGCCAGAACTGTTTACTGAAACGGTGAAAAACAGTTAAGTGTTTCCGTCAATTCTCTGATGTTTTAGCTATAAACTCTTCCATTGCTATATCAGCGAGCTAAGGGGCTTAGTATCACCCTTGGCTTAGTATTTATACGAGTGCCACAGACACTAGCGTAAACACGGCCAATCAGACGAGTGATATTCTGTAGTATCCAATGAATAATATATTTCATTATATTTCTCATGCGTGAATACCATAGTAACGAGTTGCTTATGCAATTAACACTTGTATAACCTGGGGGGACGTAATAACCCAGCATGTAACTCTGAACACAGGTGATATGGGAAACTCTAGCCTGAAGTCACAACCTGTTTACAGAATTCATTTCCTATGTGGCAACAGGTATTAGGCCCTACTCAATACATAATAAATACTAATTCCTATTTTTGTTAGCATTTGTTGTTTATTAGTTGTTGTTGTTTTTAGTTTTTTTGTTGTTGTTCTTTTTGTTTTATTATTATTAACTATTTCAGTTTATGGACACAGTGGAGGCTATTATGATGTCTCCTGGTCACCAATCAGTCCGCCCTGCCTCATCACCTCTTCCTCCCACACGTGAAGCTCGCCATGCTTCCTCTCCTCCTCCGCCCACACGCACATCTCACCACGCCTCTTCTCCTCCGCCCACACGCTCGGGGCACAATGCCTCCTCTCCTCCTCCGCCCACACGTGTACCTCGCCACACCTCCCCTCCTCCTCCCCCTCCTCCAACCTCGTCTGGCAACAGCAAATCTAAGCAGGTGAGATTATCCCGTTTTAAAACTTCTAATTGTGATATATTCTATAGCTTAGCTGACTTGGAGAAGTAAATCGCCATGCTATATATAATATTTTCTAACCACACCCCTTTTGGTGTAGGTGGATGAACTGGTGATACTCAATGTTCACATTCCAGAAAGAGAAGACACCACCATGAAGATACCCAAGAGGTGAGTGACCCTTACCTGTAGCTATAGAGCCCTCTGGCAACAACTGAAACTTAGTTATGAATTATAGCAGCTGCTCACAACTTTCTGGGGACACCTACCTTCTTTTTTTTTTTAATTACGAGAGCGTTTGTTATGGTAAACCTTGTCTTATCACAATCTTTTTGTTACCATAACAACTGCTGTGTGCAGAAACTGGGTAAATAATAATTTGTCTAGATGAAATCTCATTAAAACTTTAGCTTCTGAAACCATATCCTTCATGGGCGGTTCCTGTGCTAATGATAGGGAAGGGCCCAAATAATTATATTCAAGTCAAAACTTGTGGAATTTATTATAATAATTTAGAAAGGGCATAAAAGATTCCTATATGCCCCCCCCCCCCCCCCCCCCCCCGCCTCCCACTTGATCCTCTTATATGTGTACCTCCTTACTGGCTATGTGTGTTTACTAAGTAACATTTCATGTTGCTACTCATAACATGTAACAGAATTACTTCATCTTGGTACTACATAACGCTATCTCATTCTGCAATTAATAATGCATTCCCGTGAACATTTAGGGGGAAATGTCATTATTACAATAGCTGGTCTCCAGGGAATGGATCTGAATAACACTGAGAATTCCATTCCCATCAATTGGGGGTTTCCTCTAATCATGTGTGTTTGCGTTTCCAGCATTGTTCTTCAGAAAGTGGTGAAATCAGTTTGCCAGAAAAAGAATCTGGACTCCTCCCACTACGTTGCCATGCACTCTGCTCAGGGGAAGCTGTTTCCGTGCCAACCAGAGATGATAGTAGGTGACCTGAAGGTGCTGGATATACATCTCATGCTGAAAGGCACAGGATCTGGAGGATCAAGTGGCGGCGGCCATGGCACTGGAGAGAAGGAAGAACAGGTATGTTGATGTGTTTGGTCGTACTATTAAGCTACACGTGAACAAGTCATGGGCATGTACGCACGAGAGCATCAACAAACATGCTCACACACAAACATACCACAGCTGTGGTTGCTATGAAAAACAAGTTGCACGTCAGAATGTCAGCAAAACAATTTCCGTGCTTCTGTCATTTGGTAATATTCTACTCACAGTTTGCATAGCAGCTTGGTTAGTTGGGGTGAATGCTATGCCTAAAAACAGGCCATGCATGGATTACTTGAGAGAATGTGGTGTGTGTGTGTGTGTGTGTGTGTGTGTGTGTGTGTGTGTGTGGTGTGTGTGTGTATATGTACCATGGTATGTTCAAACTGTTAATTCGTGATTCATACCTTTGGATGAAGTGCTGGATAAGCAACTCATAATACTTCATGTTAATAATGACATTTTCAAAAGTTTCCCTGTAGTGTTGTTTAAGTGTCTCTCTTCCTTTCACCTCTTTGCCATACTTCGTCCTCATAAGACTACTGATGTTCTTTGAATTACAATATTTTGCAAGTTCTGATCAGATGGAAGATTGTACTGTCTGGGCTGATTTAAAACTACCTAAGTAACAAAAGGTGCAGGCAATTTCCCACATTGTTTGAATAAATGTCAGATCTCTTTCGAGTTTTCTGGTAACATTTATTGTGTGTAGTTGGAAATTGACAGCTTATTTAATTGATCAAAGTAACTTTAAAATATATTCACTGTTGAATCCAATCTCAAGCACCATTTACTGTATGCTGACCAGTGCATAGCTATGGTATACTCGATGCTTTCAAAGTGCACTAACATTTAGTGTTGTGCTGATAAATGCCTGCCACTTGCTAATGCTGGGTGGTTAGGAGACTCACAAATGGCTGCACACTCTGGTATGCAAGCCATACAAGTTCATGTTTTATAACTGTTACACCGTTTTATGAACAAAGAAAACTGGACACAGACAGTGTGACAATGTGTGTGTGTGTGACAATGTATGGGTTTATTTAGTAGAGACTATCGTGTCCTAATGAGTTTTGATTGCCGCTCATAATTTTACCACTGTCATGATCATTTTATTTCTGTATCCTCCTTCACCCCTCCCTCTCTCTCCCTCCCTCCCTCCCTCCCTTCATGGCTGTAAGCCGTATTGACAATATCAGGACTATAATGTGATAAAGGTTCTAATAAGATCAGACTGTCACATGACTTAAAAATGGTGATATGATTGGTGTCAGTTGATTACATGTCCCCTGTAATATGTAATATTACATTCCCCTCTCCTCTCTCTCTCTCTCTTAGTTGGTGCAGCTCCAAGTAGAATTGCCGAACTCAGAACGCACTGTAGTGCGAGTCCCGCCCACTATTACCATGGGGAAACTTCTACTCCACATCTGCGAGAAGCGTAATATTGACCCCGCCCATCACAAGTTTAATCTTCCAGTGACAGAAGAGAGCCTGGCCAAAAAAGTACTTCGAGACCTTCACATTTCGAGCATTGGACTTCTGTGTAAAGGTGTGTGGGTGGTTGGGTGGGTGGGTATGGGTGGCTGTGTGGGTAGTGGTTGTGTCCTTGCCTCAGGGCCTTAAGGTCCCTGAGTTCAAGCCCCACTTGGGCAATTTTCCATCTAGTATTCCATCTGCCTCCCACCAGCCCCACCAGTCCACCCAGCTGTGATTGGGTACCTGGCATTTGCTGGGGTGCAAATTCAAGGCCTTTTCTCATGCAACAGCAATGGTCCAGGTGGGACTTTGGGTGCCCACACCACTTGCTGTGAGGAAAGGTCTGTTCTCCTGCGAGTTCCTAGCCCGGCTCCAGGAGCTTTGCTTGCACGACTCACAGTGCCTGCTTAGTGCACAGGCATCCTGGCTCTGCTAGATGTGAATAACCACTAGTAGATGCAAGAGAATATGTGTCTGTGTGTGTGTGTCTCTGTGTGTGTGTGTGTGCGTCTGTGTGGTTGTGTGTGTGTGTGTGTGTGTTTGTCTGTGTGTGTGTGTGTGTGTGTTTGTCTGTGTGTGTGTGTGTGTGTGTTGTGTGTGTGTGTGTGTCTGTGTGTGTGTGTGTTTGTCTGTGTGTGTGTGTGTGTGTGTTTGTCTGTGTGTGTGTGTGTGTGTTTGTCTGTCTGTGTGTGTGTGTGTGTGTGTTTGTCTGTGTGTGTGTGTGTGTGTGTGTGTGGTTGTGTGTGTGTGTGTGTTTGGGTTGTTTATGTATTTTTGTGTGTGCATGTTTGTGTGTGTGCGTGCATGTGTGTTTGTGGTTGGAATAGGTTGGTATGGTGTTTGTTCAACAACTATCAGATTATGGAATGCGATATTTAACATAATTAGTTTCTAATAACTTTTAAAAGTTATCTTTAGATTTGTAAGATCCACAGAATTAAACGTACTTAATGTGTCATCATAATTTTCACGTCCAGATCCGTCACCTCAACAGACCACGCCCACCCAGCCAGCGTCATCACCTAAAGTGGAAACAAGACCATCTCTTACGGTACGTGCCAAAAGGAATATGAGCAGAAAGAAGAAAATGTCAGTGGACAGCAACTTGGAGGGCGGAGCTCATTCCAATCCCAGAGGAGCCCCACCCCTTCCACCCATGGAGCGACGCAGGACGCAGCCGGAGTTCATGACCCAGCTGGCGAGTAAGATGGCAGAACGGAGAAAGATGGAGGAGCCACTAAACGAGACACTGGAAGGTCCTTTTATCACTGAAGGACAGAAAGATGATGACAGCGAGCACTTGACTTCAGATGAGGGGAGTTTGGGGAATCTGAGCAACGACTCGTACCCCCAGGGAGACGGCGTGAAGAGAGGCGTGGCACCAGAAGAAACCCCACCCATCCTCGGATCCCCATTGAGATCCAGGGGAACTATGAAACCCAGGGGGGTTCCCCCACCCCTCCCCCCTCCAAAACCGGTCGCTGAAGCCACACCTTCTTCTAAAGTTCCGCCACCTGTTTCTAACAAGCCGAAGAAGTCAGTGGTTAAACAACCTGAACCAGGAGGAGATGATGAAGTGGACTTTGGGGGCGTGGTGGAGAGGAAAGGAAGGAGCACGTCACTCGTCAGACAGGAACTAGAAGAGGCGGAGTCAAGTATTACGGCTGCCCTCAAGGACCAGGCTGGGAACAGACTTGGCAGGTAAGAAAGCTCTTAGTAAGATGTTGATTTAGACTCTTCATATCTATTGAAAGAGAAGAAAGTTAATAAGAAACATTATATATAGTATTATACAGCCACTTATTATTATCATTAGATGTGTTCTCTCTCTTTCACAGGCTTTTGTAAACAATACAGAATTAAAAATGTTTGGTCGAACCCAGGACCGCTTGTATAAGTGGTCCTGGGTTCGATTCCCGGTGGCGACCAAATATTTTTAATTCTGTATTGTTAAAAAAAAGCCTGTAAAAGAGAGAGAATGCATCTAAAAAGAGAAAGAATACATCTAATGAGTAAATAAAGGCTGAGAAAGAAATTATTAAGTGGTAATTATTATAATTATTATTAATGCCATTATTATTATTATTAGTTGTTGTTGTTTTTGTTTTTTTGTTTGTTTTGTTTTTTAAGATTTCCATTTTATGTTCGCTGTTTTTATGTGTTTACGAAGTGTCTGTACTCTGTGTTAATTGCCTTGGGGCGTTACATAATGTATTCTTTCCATCATAAACATGAAATGATATTCATTGCTTCAATATTATGTGACATGCACACATAGATCAGTGAAGACTAGAAAGAAGAACACGACAGAAGAGGACCAGCTGAAGCTAAGAGGGAGTAGACACAGCGACATTATGTCAGAAGACGCAGTGAACAACTCGCACACCATCAGCGGCAAGGCCACGCCCAGCAACAGAGACATGGCAACCGAAGATCTCCAAGCACGAGCCAGTCCTATTTTAGCTGATGTGCGTAAACCGAAGGGCCCCGCCCCCAAACCCCCACCCACTCGATACAACACTCTGGCGAGGATGACTAACCTTCCCAATATGGGAGAGCATGTCACAGACGAGAAGAAAAGAAGAAAAAGTGATGAAAAAATAGAGAGAATTTCGGAGGAGGAGTCTCGGACTATGGGCAGAACCATGTCTGAAGTGCTACCTTCATCGTACAACACATTGGGAACGAGGGGTGGAGCTGGGCTCAAAAGGCCGACAAGAAAAGCACCCACAGCCCCTAAGGGTCCATCCAGACCACCTCCCTCAGTACCTCAAACCCCTCCCACTATCCCCGAAACTCCACCCACAGCAGACGAAAAGGAAGTTTTAACAAAAGGGGAAAATGAAGAGTTGCCAACTTCGAGTACAGTGAGCTCTGTTCCTTCTGATGCCATAGGCAGGACAAGATCCCCACCATCTGAGCTGGGTTTGGAAGAGTCCCCAGTGACACTGCGCTCCGGGACTCAGTCTTCTCCAAGCAATTCCATACGCAGTGTTGAGTCAGCTACTACTGAGTGCAAGGAAGAAGTGGACGGCAGCAAAGTCCTTATAGTGAGACCTTCTCCTGGAACTGCTAGAAGAAGTCTAGGGGCACCCATCATTTTCAAACTGCCCCCTCCCCCGCCTGCAGAGGAACCTGCAGAAACGCCTCAAGGCATCTCACTGGGTAACGAGTCTAATACCAGCAAAATGGCTTCTACTTCAGAAGATAAGAAGAAGAAGAAAAAGAAGAAGAAAGAAAGCACAGGTGCTGCTGGTGAGGATAAAGTAAAGAAAAAGAAAAAGAAGATTCGAAGTAAGTCATCCTCCGTGTCGGATGATAAAGAGAGGGCCAGCCTGTCCCCCGCACCGTCAGTTGAAGACGAGAAAGAAAGAGCCAGTTTATCTCCCGCACCATCAATGGAAGAAACTGCAGAGTCTCTAAGTCCACCAAAAGACACCAATCCAGGAAGTGGTACGAGGAAGGAAGTTGTCACCACACCACTCCTCAGAACATCCGCTATGTCTGAACGCTTATCAGATTCCGAGAGCTCTTGCTTGTCTCCGGTGGTTTCACCCGGAGGGGGTCTTCTCAACGCCACACTTGTCAGCAACGAGTTCACCAACTTTGACAGCCTTCTCTCTAACTCTGCTGACGAAATAGTCACTACCGACTTCTCCATATCGGACAACATTGACCCACCTAAAGTGGAGCAACTCCATTCTGGTACTGGAAAGAGACTTACTGGAACTGGAACGAGAATGAACTCGGGTGGTATGAGCAATGCCTCCATGAGTGATTCAGACAGCAGTAGTCGTGAAGGAGGTTTTCAAATTCCATCTATGGACGAAGATGAAGGTGATAATAAGAGCAGATCACTGCCCATGCACAGAAGACTGGTTCACGGCAGGTCAGGGTCCACCCACAGTTCGCCTAGCCACTCCCCCAAGCACAATGGTGGGTGGAGACAGAATACCCACGTACGATCGTTGTCCAATCAGAGCAGCCCAAGAAGACGAGTTCCTCCTCCACCACCGCAGGACACCATTGAAATATTACTCAACAACAACAATAATAACAACAACAACAATAACAACAACAATATTGGAGTCAGCGAGCTAAACAAAGTGGGAGCCAGAAAGACTGAGGAAAGTGTGTATTTGCCTCCTCCTGAGTTTGGGGAAGAAGATGAAGAGAGAAATGATGACTCAGATTCTGTGGATGGTTCTCTCTCGGAACTTCCTGGTGCTGATAGTGATGGTGCGGGAGGTGTGGCACTTATCAGTGTGCGGGAAACATCAGAGGGATTGTCAGATGAAGAGGAGGGTGGAGTAGATGATGTGGAGAAGACAAGTGTGTATAAAATGGGTGATATGACGCTCGACGATCTGGATGGCGTCGTGTCTAATTTAAGAGAGCTAGTTGAGGGAAGTGCCGGGTCACATGGAGAGGCCACGCCCCTCATGCAAGTGGTGACCACTTCATTTGACGACCCCTTGGACGATGAAGACAACAATCACGAGTCTGACCTCCCGCCATTTCCTGAAGCACTGCCTCCCCCTTCTATCCTGGCAGTACAACACGGATCACCTGAAGCTCCACCCACAGCCCCACCCATACTACCTGAAGCTCCGCCCTTACCACCTGAAGCTCCACCCATACCTCCTGAAGCTCCTCCTGTGCCACCTCCTCTTCCACCAGTTGCAGGTGAATCTGGCTGTGAAACCCCGCCCCCTCCTCCTCCCCCGTCGCTACCTCCTCCTTCTCTCAAGAACTCGATCCTAGCAGACGAACGGGGTCTTGAAACTCCTCCTCCACCACTTCCTTCGTCATCCCCACCACGCACCGAAACCCCACCCACACACGAGGGAAACAATCTTCCAACATTCACAGAAAAGTTCCAGAACTCCATGGACACGTCCGCCCCGGTTGCTAAGAAACCTCCCATACCTGCTGCCAAACCAGCCAAGAGCCGCTTCAAAAAGCCAAGAAGCTTAGATAACGAGGAGTCTGAATTACAGAGGAAGATGAAGGAGAGAAGAGAGAGGTTCACCAAATCAAGTTCAGTTCAAAAACCTGAACCAGAAAGTTCTTTGGAGACTGAATCCAGTGCTAAACAAGAAACTAAGCCAGACTCAGGGAAAGGCTCCAATTCCAACGACGTGCAAATGCAGCTGCAATTTCTTCAACAACAAGTCATCCAACAGCAGATGATGCAACTTCAGCAGCAATTCCAGCAACTCCTGGTCATGAACCCTGGAATGAATGTTCCTGGGATGGGAATGATGGGAATGAACATGAGCGGTGGAATGGGAGTGAATCCAGGTCCAATGGGAATGAATTCAGCAGGTGGAATGGGAATGAATCATACGACTGGAATGGGATCAATTCCAGCTCCTGGATCAGTTATGCCTAATCCTATGGTGAATGCTCAGACTATGGGCATGCCAGGAATGGGAAATTCAGGAATGGGGAATCCTAACATGGCTTTTTCCAACGTGGGAATGAACACAGGTACCATGGGAATGACTCAAGGGTCCAATGGAGCTATGGGTATGCCCATTCCTGGTCAGCCTGGAACTGGAATGAATTATCAAGGAATGCAAACCCAAACCCAAAACACTTTCATACCAGCACAGAATCAATTCACCAACAGTCCACAGGTCCCAGTACCTCAAGGGATTTCCCCCATCCATCCTATGATGTCGCCCAATACAGTCCACCCATCCACACATCAGCAAGTCATGCTAGCCTCCCAGGGTCATGTGACCCCAACCCTGAACACTCCACCCATCTCAAACACCCCACCCCTCATATCACGGCAGCACGAGGTGCCAGCTCCACCTGAAGCCGAGGTAGGAGAAACCCCGCCTTCTAATGAGGTCGTGGCGGCACAACCGGAGAAGAAACCAACGGACAGCGAACGAAAAAGATCACAAGCAATGGGCGTGGCAGAGGACAAGTTTGACATGCTGATGGATGACATTCGTGACACCAATGCCCACAATCTCCTCAGACGAGTAAGTTTCAGAGAGAAACTGACAGTAGAGAACAGTCTTGTCTTTAACTGGTGGTAGGATTTTTTTAATGGGAGGTTTATGTGTAAATATTTTAGCTTGTAGTAAAGTAGCACTATTTTTCAATCGGGATAAACCTTACTATCTAATTTCATATAGTTAACTACTATTGACCACACCCTCTATACAGCCTGTGGGTTGGACACAAGTTAAACTTGGTTATAGGAAGCCATTCAAAAAGATTTGAGTATTTTAGGGCAAACAAAGACAGAATATTAGCTTCTAGTTGCCGTAAACCCCCTGGCTACGAGTTGCCATGCAACAACATCAAGTGCCTATGAAATAATCAATACCAATAAACAACATGGTCGGTGAAGAAGTGAGCATCTTTACAGAAACAGTGGATATCTTGATAGTTCAAGTCAAGCATAGAATAGATTGTATTGCAGTTACCCACTTTTCTTCAATTGAGCTGACCAGTTCATTATGCATGTATCTACTCCAGTATAACGATGCTCTCTGACCTCCAAACTCACCTACATTTCTATGTATGCAATATCAGGTGCCATTACCTTCTAAAGGAACAGCCGAGGAATACAAGGAAGAAGATGATGATGATGAGTCATCCTACACTGGCATGGCAACAGCACTAGCCAATGCTATCAGAGAAAGGAGACAGCACATCACTGATAAAAGTAAGCAATTCATTTTTATTTTTATTTTTAACTTCTTCACTGTTTCTGGGCTACACCTGCTGTTGCCTAGTAAATAGCTAAAGGTTATTGTTGTTTAATCTCTCATTGTAGGACAATCTTACGGAGATGACTCGTTCACCGATGAATGGCAGTCTCCATGACGATCCATGCTGTCACCATGACGACACATACTATTTGTTCATCAACAACACTCCATATTATATTTAAGAAGCTGTGAAATTAAGTCATTGTTGCATATTCTTACGATCATCTCTCCTTTTTATTTTACTTAACTCAATTTTTAAGTGTACTAAATATGTGTGACTGTTTATAAAGAATACTAATATAATTGGATGAACTTCGAACTTGTACACTAAATGTAATTAGTACACAACTATTAATATTACACAACCAATTTTTTTCAGCCCGTATCAGTAACGCAATATTTTCGGTATTGTTTCATTAACGTGTGCAGCAACGATCCAGTCAAGTATTTGATGCAATGCTGTATCGGTTCTAAAACCCAGTGGTGAAAAAATGCTGCACTAAACGTGAAACAGTAATGATACAGACAATGCACAGTAATGAGAATAATACAGCAAGAATTCAATGGTGAAGGGAGAGCATGGCCAACAAGTGCGAGGAGAATCAAGCCACCATTCCAGATATAATTCCAGACACAATTTAGCTGGAGACTGCTGATCCATGGTAGCTATTAGTGTCTGCAATATAACAGTAGAAGTTTTTAGGCATTATTAAAATGACATATAGTGAGACAGATGTGAACATATCAAACAAGTCCTCTGGGTGGCTGTCAGCCAGAAGGTATGATACAATGGGCTAGCTATATAGTTATATACATAATAACGAAGTTCACAAATTATCTCTCTCTCTCTTGGAAGTCACCCAGATTTCAGATTAACTTCCAACAAAAAGAAAATGAAGCCATTGTAAGTGTTTATTATTTGTATACTGTAATATTATATTAGTTAGAGCAATGTTTATTTCTGCAGAAAAAGAAAGAAAATTAAGAAGTTTCCAGGGGATAAAGTTACTATAGGAAGGAACGATCCTTTGTACCAGGTAACAATCTTCTTAAACACAATCAATGAGCAATCAGCTACTTATTCAATGATTCACAGAGTTCTGTCGAATTTAAGGCTCCGTGCAGTGAACTCTACATTAAAAAATTTGCCTTAGTTTGAAGTTTTGCCATTGTATTGTAGTATTGTTTTTATTTTTTTCTTGCAGTACTATTCAAGTTTGGGGATACCTTTTTATTACAACAAACCTAGTGACATTTTAAAAGGTTGCTTAAGTATGCCAGGAATATCATCATCGATTACTCGAGTGCCCATTTTTACTGATGGTGAAATAAGGTTTGTTTATCGACTTAAAAATCTAATGATTTAAGGGATTTATTTATATACTCTAAATCATAGGGAATGGTAAGGGGATATTTGGCTGAGTGATGAAAGGTTTTTTACATCCATGACAACCTCAGAGTGTGGAGATGTATTTGTTGGAGATTTTATACATTTTTGCGTCAATCAGCAGACAGTAATGGCCAAGATCAATCGGGTTTTTTCAAAGGTTTGTTTGTTCTAGAATACTTCGTATTTTTGACATTTTGTATTGTCCGTAGAACAATTCATCTGCAATATTAGCTGAAGTGACGATTGGAGGAAACTGGACAAGATATTTACGTTATCTCAGAAATTTCTACTATTGGAGTGTCTGATATTACGGATATTGTTACTCCACCTTCATGCATTATGCACTGTACTGGGTCAAATTATTCTCCTTTATTAGAAGAGGTAAATTATGTGACCACATACGTGTACTAGAATATCTGGAATAATACGGTGAAATTAATGGTCAGGATATAAGTTTAATTTTTTTGAAACAGCCTTTAGAGTAAAATGGTTTGGTTGCATACATCCGTAGCAATGAAGGCTAATCTCCAAAGGCTTGTTTTTAGGCTGTCGAAGAGAGCAAGTATAGAAAAAGTATAGGGGCGTGTTTTGACCTTTTTTTTTCTGTGGAGGGAGAAGGGTGGAAGTTAGATCATATTATTAGGTGTACCAATGCAATAGACATATAATTAACTCCTTCCCTGTCAATGCCGAGAATTCTTGGCATTGTGATACTTCTAATTTAAAAAAATCGGCACTTCTAAATAATATTCTGATTTTTTACTTGATAAGCTACCATGATGTAGTAGTAATAAAGAAAATTAGGTATAATATGGTGGAATTGTCATCATGTGCAAAAAAAAAGAAAGAAAATTATTGTGTCTGTTCCATGATAGCCATTGAAAATATACGGCATTCTTTTGGTAATTATATATGTTGTGAACCATCCTTAGAAAGATTGTCATTTGATTTCGAAAGAATAATGCATTCAAATTTTTTTATTAGGAATATCAGACATTTGTGGCACCTCATCCGTTGAAGGGTCAAGCTCTTGGGAAACCAGTAGTAATGCTACCCATAGTCCTTTTCACTGACGACACCAGTGGTAACCGCAGTAAGCAGTGGAATAAGTTTGATTATTGGAGTTTAAGAATAGCAGGGCTTCCCAACAACATGAATAATTAACTCCACAACATTCATTTCCTCAGCTGTTCTAATAAGTGCAATGTGCTGGATATGGCCGAACCTAGTTGGAATCAAATGGAATAATAGCATATGATGGTTTTCTTGATTGTGACATGCTGTTAGTAGCTCCAGTGATGGCTGTTCTTGCAGATAATCCAAGGCATTCTGAAATAATGAGTCACTCATCGTCTAAGAAGTACTGCAGAATGTGCATGGTATGTGGTAATTAAACAAATGGCATTTGTTTAAGTTGACATTTTATTGCAGGCAACTAGTGGAGATGGAATGCTTGCATTGTCGGAATTGAGAAACAAACAGAAAACTTTGAAGACCATTGACGAAAATCAATCAAAACGAACAGAAAAGGAGAAGGCTAATTGTAGAGCTAAGTATGTATGGAATTGGGCTAAAGAAAAATCCACTACTGAATCTTTCCATTGACTTGCATAGGTATGATAAGCCATTCTTTAACATTCAAGTATTATCTCTCGTCATTGTTTTTCAGAAGTACACCGATTGAAGTTTTACATTCTATCTTGCTGGGGCCATACAAGTACTTGCTTAGACATTTGATGTCACGGCTTTCTACTAAGCATAAAGCAGAAATACAGTCAATCCTAGTTGCATTCAATTACTCTGGCTTCAAAACAAGGCTGGGGACCAAGTTAACAAAGCATTTTAAGTCATTTGTTGGAAGAGACTTTAAGGCTCGTGCACAGTGTGCATTATTTATTTTTAAGCTCTATTTTAGTGACAAGGAAAAAGCAACTTGGCTTGCTCTATCTAAAGTAGGTTTCTTAATGAGTATGTTTTTGTTAAAATCGTGAAATTTTGTATCAGGTATTGCCTTTTGTGATTTCTTAAACGAGAAGATATTTCGAGATGTAAGAATGTTTGTGAGGAATTTGTCAAGGAAATATATGCTTCATATCCTGAATTCCGAAAGAAAGTGAAAATCCATTTAGCTAATGCTGCACCTGCCTGATAACATGCTTGGGTATGGACCCACTTGTGGATTTAACACTGAAAGGTAAATATTTCATTGTTATTCACAACTCTTATAACTGCAGAATTTTGTTTGTGTGTTGGAACTGCAGATTTGAGGCCTTTAATTCTCTACTTCGTGCAAAAAACGTCTTTTCCAATCGGCTTGCTCCCAGTAGAGATATTGCTATTGGGTTTGCAATGATTGGACAGCTGCAATCTATATGTAGTGGTGGAGTTATTGAACAGATGGTCCAAGGTAATGTATTTTGTATTTACTTATTTTTAGTTATTGTCCTGCATTTTGATAGGGTAGGGAAGAATCTCATTGTGATGTACCACTCACCCCAGGTTCAAGCATACCTAAATAGAATTTCGGCTAAGGATTTGTATAGTTCTAAGCTAATCAACTTGGATCTCTCAGAAAGGTTAGGGAGCTCGTGTGTCATCAGGTTATGTGTTGATAAATTAATATCAATGATATACATAGGAAAACTAGGGTCATATTTTACCACCATCAGTGGAGTAGGAAGATGAAAAATATTGGGGGGGGGCAAAATGGTAGGTCTGCTGTGCGATATGAAAAAACAATAATTGAAGCTTTATTAGTTATTTTATTGGTCTATTAGCCACAATAAATTATTCTAAATTCTAAAATTTTAAACTTTTTGGCACACTATACAATGCTTTAATCAGTAGAAATGATTAAAAAAAGGTATAATAGAAGCACTAAACAGCTTTTGATAACAGTATTTTATAAATTCATGCCAGAATTATATTTACTGTTAGTATTACAAATTAGTGCCAGAATTATTGGGGGGGTAAAACCCTCATTTACCCCCCCACTAAAAATATTGGGGGGTCCTGTGCCCCCCCTACCCCCCCTGTTCCTACTCCCCTGACCATAGTTTTAAAGCAAGCACCAGTCGTCTGAACCCTCAATGTGCCAGCCACAATTGTTGCTTCTTCTCCGTTTTTCTTTTTCATTCTAAAATAGTCTGTGTTGTCATCCTGTAACAATTGTCAAAGGAATAAATTAAAAAAAGAAAGAAGGCAGTCTACCAGTTAAGTTATATCTCTTTCAACAGACCTTTTTTCTTGGAATCCAATACAGTGCAGACTCGCTTACCTGAACTTGATTATCCAAATCCTCAATTTACAAACTACCCAAATAATGGTATTCATGAGAAATTAATGATATTCATGAAAAGTTCATAATATTCAAAAAATATTGTTACAATACATTTTGTATGAATTTCACTTATCCTAAAGAAAAATTTTACGCATGCCCGTGTCCTAAGGTGTTTGGATAAGCGAGGATGCACTGTATCCGTCTAATTGTTTCAGCAAGAAGCGAGTAGTTCCTAATACCATGTTAAATCTGGATACTACATCACATATTTTATGTATATGCAGCTTGACTGAAGGCCAGTAGTACTGGGACAACTGGTGCTATTTCTGAGAGACTATGGCGATACTACTTTGTTAGCTGTGAAGCAAACTTCCAGGTTTACGATTATTTGTACAGACGTAAAGCTCAGATACTGTAGATGTATACAAAGCAACAACCAGTGCTAATGCTGACTAAATATCAATTGGAGACTTTGTAAAATTCACAGATAATGGAGCTATAGAAGTAAGCCGGCAGTTGTTGTTCAGACTACATTTCATCACAAATATATTGATGTTAGGATGATGTTGCTGTTCTAGTGGGCTGCTTCAAGACTGAGCCGAAATCGTACTCACTGCTGCATGTCCTACACTATGTGAGCCCACCAGTTAGCAATGAATATGATTGCCCTCTATACTGACATTGTCCGACACTATTTACTGCATTTCATCGCAGAACATTAAGTATTCTGTTTCTGTAATCCATGAATGTTCTAATACATGCACTTTTGACAATGCCACTGCACCGAGTAGGATGGAACAAGAAAACATTTCAGTTGATAGTCTTGTATTTACTCATGACTGGTCACACACTTCGTATTGTTACAACATCTATTGTATTTGCTAATTTTTATATTATTTTTACTCACATTTTACTTGTAATGTACTGTTGATTGTAAAAAAAAAAATTAAAACAAAAAATAATTTAGCTACTGAACAGCGCCTGATTTCCGATACCGTTTCAGCCCTGTTTGGTACAGTACCGGTTCAGCCCTGTTTGGTACAGTACCGTTGTATCACCGGGAGTGAAACATCCGCGATATCAGTATTAAATCAGCAACAAAGCCACGGTACTGAAAATCGGTAGACTGCCAAAAGTTAGCATATCAGTCCAGAACCTACGTGTATTCAGGAAAGATTCAGGGTCATATTATTGGTTGTGTAGGTAACTAGTAAAACAAAATACTTCCTTACCTCAATCTTTCCTAGTAATGGTAGCATCTACTGACTCCATATCAGTCAAGTACTAGTAGCTCTGGACAACAAATTCTCTGCTATTGATGTAGCAAAGTTATTGAAATCATTCTGGTAAAGGGTCTCCAATTATACGGTATTCAGAACAACAACAGCTTCTTGTGACTTGAAAAACAACAAGTTCGTCATTCAGTTTAAGTCTAAAGCCTTAATTAGCATCAGAAGAAACTCAGGGGTAACCTAAAAAGCTTTATTGTTAGGAGAAAACTTTGCTGAGAACTTCTGAATTTTTTGTGGTGCAATAATTATGCACTAATGTACACATCTTTTAATTATCATCGTCACCACCATCATCATCACATCACCATCATCATCACATCACCATCATCCTTGTGGTAGGTTAACTGGGGGGGGGGGGGGGGGGGGGGGGTGACCAGAGACGGGTAGAAGGAAGCTGCCACCAGAGTTCTGGCAGGCTGATTTAGTCCTAGCCTCAGGTCATTAGGCCTTAGAGGGGTTGTTGGACACAACACTTAGTGTATGTTTAATACTATAACCAGAACTGAGTAACAGAAGTGCAGACAGCCAGATATATAGAAAACTGTCTGAATGTGGCTTGAATGATCCAGAACATAAGGTGGTGTATAGAGGGACAAGGGAGTGAAGGGAAATAACACTCTTTTTCTACTCACACACAAACACACTCTTTTTCTATTCACACACACACAAACACACTCTTTTTCTACTCACACACAAACACACTCTTTTTCTACTGACATGCACACACAAACACGCTCTTTTCTACTCACACACACACAAGCACACTTTTCTACTCACATGCACACAAAAACACTTTTCTATTCACACACAAATATGCTTTTTATACTCACACGCACACATAAACTTTTTACTCACATATGCACACACAAACACATTATTTTTTCTACTCACACGCGCACACACAAGCACTCTTTTTCTGCTCACACACACAACACACTCTTTATTCACACACACAAACACACTCTTTTTTCTACTCACACATACACACACTCTTTTTATTCTACCATACCCTTGCCTTTCTCTGTAACTCCTCCCTTTTTCAGCCGCTTGCAATTTTCAATGTGCATGCAGTCTTTGTTCTGTTCCAGTTAATGGATGATTGGAATGATTGATGTCCAGATAATTGATGTTCTACTGCACATGTATATTTAACACACAAACATACACATAAACATACACACTGTTGTCAGGTTATTACAAGGCGCTAGCCTAGTGTCAGAAATAGCACTCCAGTATTGGTGATGCTGCATTATCATCTAGCAATGTAGACCTGTTGGAACCAATACTTCTCTACACTACCAACACACACTGGAGAACACTTACCACACTATCACTTCAGCGGTGAGAGCTGATCAAGTGCGCTTCCAGTGATAGCGATTGTGAGGTCAAAGGTGGAGGTCATTAATTCTATTCGCGTGATTCTTCCAATAACGCAATATCTTTGAATCTACTTTACAGTCAGCATGTTGGGGGGTCAGAGATAAACAGAGAATGTGGGAACGCCAGATTTTGGAAAACGGTAGAATTTAGTTTATAAGCCAGTTATGGCGGAAAGCAAGCCACAAGTTCGTAATGAGGTGAGCACATAGCTAATCCCTAGCTGATTAATAGATCAAGTGTTTGATTTACCTAGTTACTAGATCCATTGTTTGTTTATTAGATCCAGTCTTTTTCACTAGCCCACTGTTTGTATAGATAACTTTTACAAAAGGGTTGAAAGAAGGGAAAACACTACTACCTACACACATGCCAAGTGCTTAGCATAATTTCAAGCATAATTTTTCCAACAATTGCAGTAAAAGAAAGAGAGAAATTAAGTCTGAGCATTCGATAAAACTAGGCATCACTGGAAAAATAGAGGGGAATAGCTATATGTCTGAGCATGCTCACAAAAATACTAACAACTAGAAAAGAGAGGGAAAGTCATGTCTGAGCATGCTCACAGCAAATGCACTGGCAACTGGAAAAAAAAGAGAGGGTAAAAGTCATGCTCCTAAGCATGCTCTTGAAAAAAAAACACCAGGTTCTTTTTATGAGCATGCTCAGACATGACTTTCCCTCTCTTTTTTTTCAGTTGCTATTGTGTTTTTGAGGATAGTTAGACAAGACTGTCCCTCTCTTTTTGCTATTTTGTAACTATTTTACTCTAGTCATTTGAAGTCTATAATAGTTTGTTCCATTTGAAGTCTAGTTTGTTCCAGAAACACAGTAAGTTGTGTGTTAATAACACATAAGTATTTGTTGTAATGTTATTTATCTTCTTAGTTGTTGTTGTTGTTGTTTTTGTTTGTTGTTGTGCTTGTTATTGTTTTATTTAAACTTTCTTACAATGTGTATTGAATTTGTATTTGGGAGGTATTTGTATATTTGTGCACTTTTATACGAAAATTATGTTTATTTGGGGGCTAGGGCTAGGGCTAGGGCTACTATACTATATCTACTAAAACTATACTATATCAACTAAAACTATACTATATCAACTAAAACTATACTATATCAACTAAAACTATACTATATCTACTAAAACTATACTATATCAACTAAAACTATACTATATCAACTAAAACTATACTATATCTACTAAAACTATACTATATCAACTAAAACTATACTATATCTACTAAAACTATACTATATCTACTAAAACTATACTATATCTACTATTAAAACTATACTATATCAACTAAAACTATGCTATATCAACTAAAACTATACTATATCAACTAAAACTATACTATATCAACTAAAACTATACTATATCTACTAAAACTATACTATATCAACTAAAACTATACTATATCTACTAAAACTATACTATATCAACTAAAACTATACTATCTACTAAAACTATAGCTACTATATCAACTAAAACTATACTATATCAACTAAAACTATACTATATCAACTAAAACTATACTATATCAACTAAAACTATACTATATCAACTAAAACTATACTATATCTACTAAAACTATACTATATCAACTAAAACTATACTATATCAACTAAAACTATACTATATCAACTAAAACTATACTATATCAACTAAAACTATACTATATCAACTAAAACTATACTATATCTACTAAAACTATACTATATCAACTAAAACTATACTATATCAACTAAAACTATACTATATCTACTAAAACTATACTATATCAACTAAAACTATACTATATCAACTAAAACTATACTATATCTACTAAAACTATACTATATCAACTAAAACTATACTATATCAACTAAAACTATACTATATCTACTAAAACTATACTATATCAACTAAAACTATACTATATCAACTAAAACTATACTATATCTACTAAAACTATACTATATCAACTAAAACTATACTATATCAACTAAAACTATACTATATCTACTAAAACTATACTATATCAACTAAAACTATACTATATCAACTAAAACTATACTATATCTACTAAAACTATACTATATCAACTAAAACTATACTATATCAACTAAAACTATACTATATCTACTAAAACTATACTATATCAACTAAAACTATACTATATCAACTAAAACTATACTATATCTACTAAAACTATACTATATCAACTAAAACTATACTATATCAACTAAAACTATACTATATCTACTACCATATCGTTGTTTTTTTTTCTACTATAGCTCCTCCCGTGCAAAAAAAACAACGTTTTACTGAACAAAATTGAAAACCTATCTTTTCTGGTGCCTACGTTACATTATTTTAGCACAGGAAGAAACAACACATTCTTTTATTATGTGTTTGGAATTGTGTGCACATATTTACGCATTGTACCAGTTCTATATTTGTGTGTTTGTTTATTTGCCAATTTCTCATCATTAGTTTTTATATTAAAATATTATCGTATTGTATTTAATCATTGTGCGAGAAATTGTATGTTTATGTGTTATCATTCATAGAGTTGCTGTTGTTTTTTACATTTCTATAAATTTATAGTTGTATGTTTGTGTGTTTGTTTGCAAGGTTTCATTTTATGTGTACTTTTATTTTATTTGTAGTTGTGCAGAATGTTTAGAAAGCATATTCACTGCTGATATAGGAATACATTTTTTTGTGTTTGTTTTATATTTGTAGTCTTATATAAGTTTGTTTGTGTGTTTGCATGTTAAAGTTCCATTATAGCACTTAGTGCTGTTTGTTTGTTTGTATATCAATTTAATTATATATTTATTTATTTATTTGTATTTAGAGACACCGTCCTCCAATCTCACTTCACTGGGAGCACTGCTATACATGGAATGGGTATGTCCAGCCTGTACAATGTGCAGTACTACAGAATAAAGTCATAGTTATGAATGATGATTATCGCACACTTCACATCTTTACTGACCTTCACTCATGGTCTACTACTCGTGCACCATATGAATGCTCGTCCCTAACTACCTACCAGTCTAAGTTTGTATTGGTTGGTGGACTACATCCCTCCACTTGGGAACCCACTAACTCTCTGTTGACTAGTACTACTGGTCTAGACTGGAAGCCATCGCTACGTGCCATGCCTACTCGTCGCTACATAGCATCATCAGTTAGTGGAGGATCACCAGAGGTCCTGGTCGTGGCTGGTGGGCAGGGCTCACGTGGCGAGTACTTGGACATAGTGGAAGTTCTACTCAACGACCATTGGACGACTGCAGACTCACTTCCTTCTTCATGCTATGACATGCGATCAACATTCCATGAAGGCAACTTCCACTTCACAGGAGGATATGGCAAGGAGAAGATTCTATTTATATGTAGTTTAGAGTCTCTCATAGCATCTGCTCTCATATCATCTGCTAGTAATGGCAGGAGAAGAAGACAAACAATATGGAGGACAGTAACCACACTTACTGACATCTTCGCTATCGTCTCCTATGTATCAAATCTAATCGGCATCGATAAATATTCTACCATTAGAAGTTACTCCAACAAGACAGAGAAGTGGATTGAGACTACTAGTGAGGGAGATAGACCAGTTGCTGGAGAAATAGCTACTGCAGTTTTGTCTACTGGACAGTTGCTGGTTGCTAATGAAGATGGAGTATACAAAGAAACTCTGTCAGGTTAGTGTAAGTAAATAGCAGCATCTCTAGAAAGCCATCTTGCCTTCAGTGATATTGGCTTCTCTTTAGAATATCCCATTTATAGATTATATGGGAAACTAAAGTTAGGTACTAAAACTTGTACTATAATAAAACTAGAATATTATTATTTATTATTGTGTTAATTATGTTAAAACTAAATATTTATTATATTAATTATGATATTATAATTAGTAAGGTAATTGATTGTCTTTGCCAAAATTGCAAGTGCTAGAGTGCAGCTGTTTCTACTGGCAGCTGCTTCTACTGGCAGCTGCTTCTACTTGCTGAGCACTCCAGCTATAAAACCAGCTGAGCCAGTTAATAGTACTGGTGCAGTGTGTGGGTTACTTGTATAGTATAACCAATGAGACTTACAAGTAATTAGTGTTATTTGCAATATTTTAGAATTCATATTTTATTTTATATTCAATTGTTCTCAAGTATGGAGATGCATACAAACACTTCATTGTGAATGTAAATATTTTGAAGTCATAGTTTCCTGTGACCCTACTTTCCAAGACTCCATTCACCATGAATGTGCTGCTCTAAAACAAGAAATAGAAGACACTCTAAAGAAGGCTAGTTCCAGAATGAACTACAACAGCTCCATGGACTACCAGTTTGCCTTTGACTGTCACTCACATGAAGGGATAGTTCATGAAGTCGAGTCTATTCCTTCAGCCACGACATGTGTCAACAATTCCCAAAGAATTGCACTTTGGTATGGACAGGTATGTAGAAATAGACTAAAACTTGCAATAACTAACAATTATTTTATTTGGTTTAGAAATATGAGAAGAAAGATCCTGCGGCAGAGGTCTCTGAAAGTAAGTCAAGTTATTGTTTTTATTTGGTTTTATTATAAATGTTTTATTAATAGGTGGCAATAACTTGAGTATATTTAAGAGTGTGTATCCTGACTTGGTGCACTCAGTGAAGCCTTGTGTTATGACAGTAGCTGATCACTGCTACAGTATTGGACTCATATCACAATATACCTATGACCAACTTCGTGAGCGTAAAGACCTGATTGACGAAGACAGAGCAAGGACTCTTTTGGACAACATTCGTAGAGTCTTTTCATCGAGACCCTCAGCTCTCAAGGAGTTTGTTACTGTATTGTTCCAAACAGGAGAATGTAATCATTTAGCAGATAAAATACAGCGACAGCTCCAGTAAGTAGCTATGTTGTTATTATTGTAGTATTTGAATTATTGTATTGTTTGTGTAATAGAATTGTGGAATGAAGTCTGACAAAGTCACATGGACATACATTTGAAAACACTCATTGTATTGCACTTCACATTTTTTGTGTATCATATCCCATAATTCAAATTTACACATTATTAATTTATTTTTACTGTTACTTTTAAATAAATTTTCATTAAAGAATGCTTAACGTTGTGTTACAAAATAACAAAAACATAGTATGTGATTGTCAAGTAGTTTGATATTAGTTACCAATACGGTCGCTTGTAGTCTGGTATAGCCAGACCCTTTACCAACCACTACCCTGTATTATTTTATGGCACTTATATTGGTACTTTATTGAACCACTACTCGTACAAAGGGTCTGGGGACATGGCCATACCATTGCTTTGCCACATATATATTGTGGCGGTCAACTACCATTAGCAAATTACTGTCAATGGCCCTCTGAAATAAAAAATCAAAATTCCAATACTGTTTGGCTTGTTTGATATCTGTCTACTGCACTAGACTATCTCGACCGTACAAATACTCCAGCAAAATGTTCACCCCATCTCATGTCTGACAGTATCTTGTTGGCAGTGTACAATGATCCATCACCTCTCTTGTCTGACAGTCCCTTGTTGGCAGTTGATTTATTATATTTATTTATATATATGTATTTATTATGTGTATTAAATTATTATTCCTTTATTTTATCATATATTTACTAATAATTTATTTATTCATTTTTGTAATTATTTTGTATACTTTTAAAATTTATTATTATATTTATTTTCACATTGTGTATATTTTTATTTTAATTAATTTTATATATACTTATTTAGTCAAATATAATGTTTAAAATATTTACTATTTGTTTTATTTATTTTTTACTATTAATTTATTTCTATACTATTTTTGTTATTTTCTATTTATTGTTATTTATTTACTTTTTCTATTTAATTTTTGTTTACTGTTTATTTAATTTTTATTTATTTAATTTACTTTATTGTTATTTATTTATTTGTTTATCTAGTATATATTTATTACTAGTGATGTGCTTGAGCACAAATGGCGAGCGAGCCTAAAGACTATACTATTTTTATATGAATGATTTTGACACTAACACTGAAGCTACTGAAAATAAGGTCCAGTTTTTTTAATTTCGCATACACGGTAAAGGGATTTCAGTGCCAAAGTAACAACTCTCTGCAACTGCTTGAATTGAAGGGAAAAAAACAACAACAAAACAATACACTTTATTTAAATGTTTTCTTTGTGATATTCTTTAGCTAAGTAGTGGTTGTAACACACACAATGCTTTGACACAACTGGACATGCACCTACACAGACTTACCTTCGCAGTAGTCTAGTGGACAATGTATTTTCAAGTAAATACTGTTGCGCACGGCTTATAACCATGACAAAGAGCGCATTGACTTACCACCGCCACACTAACTCGAATAGAAAAACTGCACCCACAGAAGAATTCAAACGGTAAACAATTCAATTTCTAGGGTGATACGGGTACTGATCGATAAACCGGAGGATTCTGTTTAGTGCAATTTGGGACGGGGTCGACCACATAACTAACACAAAAACGCGAGGGTCAGAGTACAAAATGACATACGTACGTCCATATAGATAAATAAACAAACATCCCCCGATTTCGATGGTTTACCCCTGTAAGTGTCTCGCTCGCTACGCTCGCTCGCCAATTATATTTATTTTTTACTTTTATTATTTTTATTCAGGTATGTTATTTTATTGGCGAGCGAGCGTAGCTGAGCGAGACACTTACAGGGGTTAACACAATCGAAAATCGGGATGTTTGTTTTATTGGCGAGCGAGCGAAGCGAGCGAGACACTATCAGGGGTAACTCAATCGAGATTTCGCTATATTTATTGGCGAGCGAGCGTAGCGAGCGAGACACTTACAGGGGTAACACAATCGAAAATCGGGGATGTTTGTTTATTTATTGGCGAGCGAGCGTAGTGAGCGAGACACTTACAGGGGTAACACAATTGAAAATCGGGGATGTTTATTTGTATATATGTTTGGACGTACGTATGTCATTTTGTACTTTGACCCTTACGTTTTTGTGTTAGTTACGCGTTCGACCCCATCCCAAATTGCACTAAACAGAATCCTCTGGTTTATCGATCAGTACCCGTATCACCCTAGAAATTGAATTGTTTACCGTTTTGAATTCTTTTGCGGGTGCAGTTAAAACTTGAAAACTTAAAGGACTTCCATTTCCATTCGAGTTAGTGGCGGTGGTAAGTCAATGCGCTCTTTGTCATGGTTATAAGCCGTGCGCAACAGTATTCACTTGAAAATACATTGTCCACTAGACTACTGCGAAGGTAAGTCTGTGTAGGTGCATCTCCAGTTGGTGTCAAGGCATGTGTTACAACCAATACTTAGCTAAAGAATATCACAAAGAAAACTTTTAAATAAAGTGTATTGTTTTGTTGTTGTTTTTTTCCTTCAATTCAAGCAGTTGCAGAGAGTTGTTACTATGGCACTGAAATCCCTTTACCCTGTATGCTAAATTAAAAAACTTGACCTATTTTCAGTAGCTTCAGTGTTAGAAGTCAAAATCATTCATATAAAAAGAGTATAGTCTTTTAGGCTCGCTCGCCATTTGTGCTCAAGCACATCACTAGTTTATTGGCGAGCGAGCGAAGCGAGCGAGACACTATCAGGGGTAACTCAATCGAGATTTCGCTATATATATTTATTTATCTGTTTATGGGGTACGTGAGACCTCTGTTTTCGCCCGCGCTTTTAATTACGTAATTTAGTAAAGCGTGTCACAGCTCCGTATTGTCATGGCTATTAGCCTTGCGCAACAGTATTTTACTTGAAAATACATTGTCCACTAGACTACTGCGAAGGTAAGTCTGTGTAGGTGCATGTTCAGTTGTGTTAAAGCATTGTGTGTTTACAACCACTACTTAGAAAACTTTTAAATAACGTGTATTGTTTTGTTGTAGTTGTTTTCCTTCCAAGCAGTTGCAGAGAGTTGTTACTATGGCGCTGAAATCACTTTACCCTGTATGCTAAATCAGTAAAAAAAAACTGGACCTTATTTTCAGTAGCTTCAGTGTTAGAAAGTCAAATCATTCATATAAAAATAGTATAGTCTTTAGGCCTGAAAATACATTGTCCACTAGACTACTGCCAAGGTAAGTCTGTGTAGGTGCATGTCCAGTTGTGTCAAAGCATTGTGTGTGTTACAACACTATTAGCTAAAGAATATCACAAAGAAAACTTTTAAATAACGTGTATTGTTTTGTTGTTGTTATTTTTTCCTTCAATTCAAGCAGTTGCAGGGAGTGGTTACTATGGCACTGAAATCCCTTTACCCTGTATGCTAAATTAAAAAACTGGACCTTATTTTCAGTAGCTTCAGTGTTAGAAGTCAAAATCAAGTAGTCTTTAGGCTCGCTCGCCATTTGTGCTCAAGCACACCACTAGTTTATTTATATGGACGTACGTATGTCATTTTGTACTTTGACCCTCGCGTTTTTGTGTTAGTTATGTGGTCGACCCCGTCCCAAATTGCACTAAACAGAATCCTCTGGTTTATCTATCAGTACCCGTATCACCCTAGAAATTGAATTGTTTACCGTTTGAATTCTTTTGCGGGTGCAGTTTTTCTATTCGAGTTAGTGGCGGTGGTAAGTCAGTGCGCTCTTTGTCATGGTTATAAGCCGGGCGCAACAGTATTTACTTGAAAAAATACATTGTCCACTAGACTACTGCGAAGGTAAGTCTATGTAGGTGCATGTCCAGTTGTGTCAAAGCATTGTGTGTTACAACCACTACTTAGCTAAAGAATATCACAAAGAAAACTTTTAAATAACGTGTATTGTTTTGTTGTTGTTTTTTTCCTTCCAAGCAGTTGCAGAGAGTTGTTACTATGGCACTGAAATCCCTTTACCATGTATGCTAAATTAAAAAACTGGACCTTATTTTCAGTAGCTTCAGTGTTAGAAGTCAAAATCATTCATATAAAAATAGTATAGTCTTTAGGCTCGCTCGCCATTTGTGCTCAAGCACATCACTAGTTTATTTATTGGCGAGCGAGCGTAGCGAGCGAGACACTTACAGGGGTAAAAATGAAAAAATCGGGGATGTTTATTGGCGAGCGAGCGAAGCGAGCGAGACACTATCAGGGGTAACTCAATCGAGATTTCGCTATATTTATTTATTTATCTGTTTATGGGGTACGTGAGACCTCTGTTTTCGCCCGCGCTTTTAATTACGTAAGTTAGGTAAAGCGTTCACAGTTCCAGTATTTTTCAATTAACGAGCGCGGAGAATCCTTTGTTTCAACCAAAACGTTTACAGCTACTCTCTTCTTGAAACAATTGTGAAGTCTTTGTCAAGCTGCGCTTCTTTGCCACTGCTTTCGAAGTTTATTCAGGTAATTCTGTTAGACTTTAGATTCTCTGATGCTAACTGAGAATGGAAAGGGTTACACTGTGCACTACAGTTAGATGTAATTTCTGTCCTATTTTTCTGTAAAAAGAGTCTGCTCGCTCGCCATGCATTTGCGCTATTCGAGCGCACAACTAGTTTATTTGTATATATGTATGGACGTATGTATGTCATTTTGTACTTTGACCCTCGCGTTTTTGTGTTAGTTATGTGGTCGACCCCGTCCCAAATTGCACTAAACAGAATCCTCTGGTTTATCGATCAGTACCCGTATCACCCTAGAAATTGAATTGTTTACCGTTTTGAATTCTTTTGCGGGTGCAGTTCAAACTTGAAAACTTAAGGGACTTCCATTTCTATTCGAGTTAGTGGCGGTGGTAAGTCAATGCGCTCTTTGTCATGGTTATAAGCCGTGCGCAACAGTGTTTACTTGAAAATACATTGTCCACTAGACGCTAAGGTAAGTCTGTGTAGGTGCATGTCCAGTTGTGTCAAAACATTGTGTGTTACAACCACTATTAGCTAAAGAATATCACAAAGAAAACGTTTAAATAACGTGTATTGTTTTGTTGTTGTTTTTTTCCTTCAATTCAAGCAGTTGAGTTGCAGAGAGTTGTTACTATGGCACTGAAATCCAAATAAAAAAACTGGACCTTATTTTCAGTAGCTTCAGTGTTAGAAGTCAAAATCATTCATATAAAAATAGTATGTCTTTAGGCTCGCTCGCCATTTGTGCTCAAGCACATCACTAGTTTATCTGTTTATGGGGTACGTGAGACCTCTGTTTTCGCCCGCGCTTTTAATTACGTAAGTTAGGTAAAGCGTTCACAGTTCCAGTATTTTTCAATTAACGAGCTCTGAGAATCCTTAGTGGCGGTGGTAAGTCAATGCGCTCTTTGTCGTGGCTATAAGCCTTGCCAACAGTATGACTCAAATTTGGTACTACAAAAGTTACCACTGCTCAAGAAAATGAGGTAAGAAAGTAATTTTTTTATTTGTGTGCTAAAAGATTGTCTTTTGTTTTTGTAGGTGAGAGCTTGTTGTCAAAAATTCAAGGTAGTTCAGATGGTCAAGGTAACTTCAATTTGATACTACAGAAGTTATCAATAATCAAGAATGAGGTAAGTAGTAATTCCATATTTGTTGGCTAAAATTACAAATAATAACACTGGTTCATTTTTTATCATGCTGAGAGCTTGTTCAAGAGTTACTGGTGATTGAGATTATCAGAATGGCATATGTTTGATACTACAAAAGTTACCATTAATCAGGTAAGAGAGTGATTTTGTATTTTTTTGCTGAAAAATCAAATGTCATAACTGCTATTATAGTGTTTGCATGAAGTAAGCTAGTAACATTTTTATGTTACCTAACTATCAGGCTCGCTCGCCATTTGTGCTCAAGCACACACTAGTTTAGATATATGTATGGACGTATGTATGTCATTTTGTACTTTGACCCTCCGTATTTTTGTGTTCGCTCGGCGTTCGACCCCGTCCCAAACTTCACTAAACAGAATCCTCTGGTTTAGCGACCATTACCCGTATCACCTTAGAAATTGAATTGTTTACCGCTTTGAATTGTTTTGCGGGTGCAGTTAAAACGCAAAAACTTATGGGAGCTCCATTTCTATTCGAGTTAGTGGCGGTGGTAAATTAATGTGCTATTTGTCACTGTTATAAGCCCTACTCAACAGTATTTACTTAAAAATGCATTGTCCACTAGACGAACCACGAAGGTAAGTCTTGCGTAGGTATGTTCAGTTGTGTGAAAGTATTGTGTGTTACAACTACTATTAAGAATATCACAAAGAAAATTTTAAATAACGTGATTTGATTTTGTTGCTTCTTTTTCAATTCAAACTGTTGCGGTATGACATTGAAACCCCTTTACCTCATACGTAATTTAAAAACTCGACTTTATTTTAATAGCTTGAGTGTTAGTTGTGTTAAAATCAAATTTAACAATAGTGTAGTTTAAGGCTCGCTCGCCATTTGTGCTCAAGCACACCACTAGTATATATATATGTATGTATGTATGGATGGTACGTATGCTCTTTAAACGCGCGCGCGGGAAACTTTTTCTCCTAAAAACACGGCTTTTTAGGCTTGACCCCAGTTTATTCTGAAACTACAGGATTAAGAAAGCCTTACTTTATACTTTCCAAAGTGTGAGAAAATTCCTGCTAAAACGCTTGTTTTCAAGACACAAAAAGTTGATTCGACAGGTTACTATGGCATTGAAGACCCTTTTCCAGACTTAATTTCAAAACTTCGCTGTTTTATGGGGGGATGATACGGAGTGCCGGTTGTTGGTTGTCAAGAGCCGTTGGTAGTCAGAATGCCGTAGTATTAATGCTAAGGAAGCTACTACTTCTCGAGGGAAGCTGAGATAAGTACGCAATTCCATATTTGTTAGCTAAATATGCAAAATTAACTCTGGCCTTTCTTTTTTGTAGCTAAGAGCTTGTCAACAGTGACTGGTAAATTCAAATAGTCAGATTGGCTCAAATTTGATACTACAAGTTACCACTTTGCTTCAAGAAAATGAGTAAGAAAGTAATGTTGTATTTGTGGGCATAAAGTGGGATTTGTCTTTTGTTTTTGGAGGTGAGAGCTTTTGTCAAAATTCAAAGGTAATTCAGATGTTCCAAAAATACCTTCCAATTTGATACTACTACAGAAGTACAATACTCAAGAATGATGTAAGTAGTATTTCCATATTTGTTGGCTAAAATTACAAATAATAACACTGGTTTATTTTTTATCGTAGCTGAGAGCTTGTTCAAGAGTTACTGGTGATTGAGATTATCAAAATGGTTGATGTTTGATACAAACAAAAATTACCATTAATAAGGTAAGAGAGTGATTTTGTATTTGTTTTCTGAAATCAAATGTCATAACTGCTATTATAGTGTTTGCATGAAGTAAGCTAAAAATAGTAACATTTTATGTTACCTAACTATCAGGCTCGCTCGCCATTTGTGCTCAAGCACACCACTAGTTTAAAAACTCGACTTTATTTTAATAGCTTGAGTGTTAGTTGTTAAAATCAAATTTAACAACAGTGTAGTTTAAGGCTCGCTCGCAATTTGTGCTCAAGCACACCACTAGTAACCAACAAATTCATCATCAATTCTTTAATTGGCGAGCGAGCGTAGCGAGCGAGACACTTACAGGGGTAACACAATCTAAAATCGGGGATGTTTGTTTATTTGTTTGGACGTATGTATGTCATTTTGTACTTTGACCCTCCGTATTTTTGTGTTCGCTCCGCGTTCGACCCCGTCCCAAACTTCACTAAACAGAATCCTCCGGTTTAGCGACCATTACCCGTATCACCTTAGAAATTGAATTGTTTACCGCTTTGAATTGTTTTGCGGGTGCAGTTAAAACGCAAAAACTTATGGGAGCTCCATTTCTATTCGAGTTAGTCGATATTTGTCACAGTTATAAGCCCTACTCAACAGCATTAACAGGTAAATTCATTGTCCACTGGACGAACCACGAAGGTAAGTCTTGCTTAGGTATGTTCAGTTGTGTGAAAGTATTGTGCGTTACAACTACTATTAAGAATGTCACAAAGAAAACTTTAAATAACGTGACTTGATTTTGTTGCTTCTTTTTCAATTCAAACAGTTGCGGGGAGCGGTTACTATGGCATTGAATCCCCTTTACCGCATACGTAATTTAAAAACTCGACTTTATTTTAGTAGCTTGAGTGTTACTTGTTAAAATCAATCATTTAACAATAGTGTAGTTTAAGGCTCGCTCGCCATTTGTGCTCAAGCACACCACTAGTTATTTATTTGTTTATTCTTTATTAATTTTTATTTATTGATTTAAATTAATGTTTTTTTTGTTACTGTCCTTTCTGTTGACTCAGCACTTGTTTAAGTCCATCCTGTCAATAAATCAACTAACTCGTGACATTTATCAAAACTAATAATTGGATCACTGACTGATTAATTTCACAAGTGATGCCTAGAATAATGGGTAATGCATAGGATTGTTTGATGTAGAGTATAAGGTATCACACACAACACACACACACACTGTTGTTATCTTGAATGATAAATGTTCTCGTCTCTCCCTGCAGGTATGCTGTTTTTGTGGCAAAGTCAGCCACCCATGCCAGACTCGGAAAGAAGAGCTTATCTGGCACTAACAGCTTCACTTCACTTCCAATGCAGGTGAGATAAAATAGACTTTTAAAAGTGTGAAACCCTAGATGTTGCAATGGACTGAAATCTTAACAATGTAGCTATGCCATTGTTACAAACATGTGAGCTGAGACAGTAATAGGCAGTTTACGATTAGTTAAACAACTTATGTGTTTGCGTTTGACTTCAAGGCATTTTGGGTGTGGGTGTTAATTAAGTGGTGTGCACACATAGTGCTATACAGCTACACTTACAGGCACATGATTAGCCAGGGTTCTTATTTATCAGTTTGTAGTTTCTGTTTGTTAATTTTATTTTTAATTATTTATTTATTTATTATGTATTTATTTACTATTTTATTTTAATTTTATACATATTATTTTTGTGTGGCCACCCTCAGAACTGTTGCAGGGATACCAGGGGGAGGAGCTGGGTGTATGTGACTGTGCAGTGTAATTGGTCAGCTGCTACATCATCAGCTACCACACTGGTTTTACAGTTTTGGAACTAAATATTCAGAACTAACTTTACACATGGTATCACTTTGAGCATGCCACACCTCTTTCGTTTTATGTTTCACTATGTGGGTGGATGGCTATAAAATCTCTGTAGTCACTCCACCCAGTTTCAGTTGGTCTCTGTCTTTCTTTTTATCTGCACCATACCTTATTAGCTAATATCTAGTTGCTGATAGGAGAGCGCCAGACTACCCATAGACCAATTCTGGCGGCAACCCGGCTGGAACTTGGAATTTACACAGAGTCTATAAAGAAGCATTTACGTCTACCATTTCATTACATGAACTACATATCTACTTGCATTGCATGAGCCATGCATTGACTTGCATGTGCTTCACATCAACATATTGATACTACACCAATTTAGGTTTTTGTAATAGCTAGCCATTTTGGAGTAATGCTGGGGGTTTGCACATTTTGTGCTTCATGTTTGTGTTTTTATTTATTTTATTATTTATTTATGGTGCATTTATTTATATTATTTGGTTTTTTATTAGTTTATTTATCATTTGATTCATTTATTTATTTATATTTTACTTTTTGTTTATTTTATTAATTTTATATTTGTATACTATTTTTTCTTTATTTTTTGTTGTTATAATTTATTGGCGAGTGAGACATTCTCATGGGTAACACAATTGAAAATCGGGGATATGTGTTTGTGTGTATGTATATATGTCATTTTGTACTTTGACCCTCATGTATTTTTGTGTCAGCTCATTGTTTGACCCCATCCCAAACTTTAACTAAACGGAATCTTCCGGTTTATCGATCATTACCTGCATCACCTGGTAATTGAATTGTATACCGCTTGTAAGTTACAACGCTATTTGCTGTAGTTATAAGCCCTATATCAACAGTATTTACTTGAAAATTAATTGTCCACTAGACTAACCACGAAGGTAAGCCTTGTATAGGTATGTTAACAATGAATATCACAAAGAAAATGTTTACATAACGTGACTTGTTTTTTTGTTGTTGTTGTTGTTTTTTCAATTCAAACAGTTGTGAAGAGTGGTTACTATGGCATTGAACCCCCTTCAACGTATGTACGTAATTTAAAAACTCGACTTTTTTTTAGTAGCTTGAGAGTTAGAAGTTCAAGTCAACTGTTTACCAATAGGTAGCTCAAGCACACCACTAGTACATAATTATTATTATTTATTTATTTATTATTATTAATTATTTTATAATTTTAAATAGCAAATTTTCTCGTCTAACAGCCAATATTATGTTAATTAAAACTTAAACCGACATCCTGGGGTCAGCTGAGGTCGAACTCTCCATGGTGATATAATAAACACGATATAAACAGCAAGATTACTGGAGGGTACGCTTACTCTTCTTTATATCCTGAAGAGTGATTTGCACGCAGCATAGAGAGCCAGATCCTGAAAGCTCTAAAGCTATGTCTCTGTTAAACCTGCTTTTGTGTGGTGTCTGTGAGTTAAAGATCAAGGGAGCCTCTACACATACAGATGACACCAGACAATAACAAGTTGAAAGGTGACATAGGTTTAGAGCTTCCAGGATGTCTATGCTGCATGCAAAGCACTCTTCAGGATATAATAAACAGTAAACGTATCCTCCAGTAATCGTGCTGTTTACATTGTGTTTATCATATTACCACAGAGAGTTCAACCTCAGTTCACCCCTGAAGAGGACTTCGGCAAGAAGTTTGAACGTCGAGTTGAGTTTTAATTAACCAGAAAATTTGCTATTATTTAATTATTTCAGCCGAGAATGATATTATTCATTCTTTTTTATTTATCAATTATTAATTTTTTATTTATTATTTTTATCTTTTATCATTTATTGATTATTTATTTCATCATTTTTCTTTTATTTATTAATTTTATTTATTGTTATTTTGTTTACTTATTGTATTCATTTTTATTCATAAACTTATTTATTTCATTTTATTTATTAATTTATTGTTGTTTTTATAGTGGAGGACGGGAGGTAGTTTTATGTTTCAGAAGGTGATGTTCAGGTAGCATGTAATTTTCCTGTAACCTCATGTAAAAGCTTCCCCCTCCCCTACACCAAAGAAAATGATCTAGATAGAACATGTGACAGTCTTCTAAAGGTGATTTGAAAGGAGGGCTGAGGTTTCCATGCTGTAGTGGTACACCCCCACGTGTTAACCACACACACACACACACACACACACACACAGGTTTGTAGCCAAACTATTACACTATTGAGGTCAGCATGTTGGGACCACAGTCTCAGGTTGGTGGTCTGGCAATAGCATGGTTCATGTTATATGACAGTGACTTTAATTTCTATTCTGTTCAAGTAAACCATTGTCACTGTGCTTGATCTAATTTGAGTGTGGGAATGAGAATAGCTATAACTGTTATTCACAGCACTATCTCTCTCTTTGTAAGGGTGGCCGCACACAGCAACATGCACAGCCAGTAGATCTGGGCATTAATATATTCCCCACCAATACCCCACCATTCGATAATACGTGAGCAGAAACAATCGCGCAGTGGCAGCAGAAGTATACTTCGTGAAGTTGTGGTGCCTTAGCTTCAGGTTGTCTCATAGACGTTTACATATAGTAGTCCTCATCTGAGTTCACGGGAGAAGGTGCCCCAGGCTGCCTCTCCTCCTGTATCCATTCTCCAGGCTCTCTGCACCTGAGATTGAACGGATGGATCCAGCAGGCTCAACTTCTGAGGACATTATCATTATCACAGCCAATCAATATATTTCTAGTTCAGTAGTTAGTCCATGGCAACAGTATAATAGATGTCTGGAGAGTACCCATCAAAAAGAAGAATGTAGCAGGGTTTCTCTATGGCTTGTTTAAAATTTGATGCTGTTTTTGTGGTCGAGAGTGTTTCGAAAAGTATCCTACGTTGACCAATTATTAGCATTATTATTTACATTTCTTTTTCTTTTCTTTTTTTCATATTTATTTATTAATTTATTTATTTTATTATTTATTCATTCATTAGTTTTTATTTATTTATTATTATATCTGAACT
>WLWD01001317.1_pt1 | contig 84387 bp, 56 predicted proteins | sample 6712731 | NCBI WGS metagenome assembly WLWD01 (sample SAMN12718690, study PRJNA576275) | sponge metagenome | isolation source: marine sponge | host: Mycale hentscheli | place: New Zealand: South Island, Marlborough, Capsize Point | collected 2014-11-01
AAACAAGAGTTTGATAGCAAACAAAGAAACTTAAGTATCACAATTGTGGGGATGGATGCTGAAGGGGTTAAGCTATCCACACCCAAGTTAGTAGTACTGCCACCAGGATCCTTAGTTACCTACACTGTACTGCACACTGCTCACAAGCTATAACTAGACCCTCAGACAGAGTAAGTCACACTGCAGGTTTGCTTAATGTACATCAGGTTTAATTGGATCTGTATGAAACCATGGGTGGCTCATTTTTATACATTCGCCTCCCACGGGTGAAACACAATTAGAAAATATGCAATGAGTGTGTGTGACACGCCCGGTCATACTCAGATTAAAAGTGCACAAAAGTGGAACACTGACATAGATACACACATACAAACGAACATCAGGAGAATATGTTTGTTTATTGTTATTTTAGGTGTGGTTGCTAGGAGATGGTCCCACAACAATCATTACACCAACAACTTTAATTCTGATAAATCCTATCAGCCAAATCACATAAAAGATAGTATAAAATGAAGGAAAATAAAAAATAAGGAAATCAACAAAGAAATATTGCAGCCATTCTGCATTGTGCTAACCCATGTCTTGACAGTTATTAGCTTTAAAATAAATGATGTCATTATTACTATTATTATTATTGGCGAGCGAGCATAGCGAGTGAGACATTCACAGGGGGTAACACAATTGAAAATATGGGATGTTTGTTTATATATAATTGGCGAGCGAGCGAAGCGAGCGAGACAGTATTAGGGGTGGATAATGCAAAATCAGGTATATGTTATATATATATATGTATGTATGTATGGATGGTACGTATGCTCTTTAAACGCGCGCGCGGGGAACTTTTTTCTCCTAAAAACACGGCTATTTAGGCTTGACTCCAGTTTATTCTGAAACTACAGCATTAAGCAAACCTTATCTCCAAAGTATGAGAAAATTCCTGCTAAAACGCTTGTTTTCAAGACACAAAAAGTTAATTCGACAGGTTACTATGGCATTGAAGACCCTTTTCCAGACTTAATTTCAAAACTGATGGGGGGATACGGAGTGCCGGTTGTTGGTTGTCAAGAGCCGTTGGTAGTCAGAATGCCGTAGTATTAATGCTATGGAAGCTACCACTTCTCGAGGGAAGCTGAGATAAGTACGCAATTCCATATTTGTTAGCTAAATATGCAAAATTAACTCTGGCCTTTCTTTTTTGTAGCTAAGAGCTAATCAACAGTGACTGGTAAATTCAAATAGTAAGATTGGCTTCAAAGTTGGTAATAAAAAAGTTTACCACTGCTCAAGAAAATGAGGGTTAGAAAAGAATTTTGTTTGTGTGCTAAATTGATTGTCTTTTGTTTTTGTAGGTGAGAGCTTGTTGTCAAGAATTCAAGGTAATTCCGATGGTCAAAGTAACTTCAATTTGATACTACAGAAGTTATCAATACTCAAGAATGATGTAAGTAGTAATTCCATATTTGTTGGCTAAAATTACAAATAATAACACTGGTTTTTTTTTTTATCGTAGCTGAGAGCTTGTTCAAGAGTTACTGGTGAGTGAGATTATCAGAATGGCATATGTTTGATACTACAAAAGTTACCATTAATAAGGTAAGAGAGTGAATTTGTATTTGTTTGCTGAAATAAAATGTCATAACTGTAGTGTTTGCATGAGGTAAGCTAAAAATAGTAACATTTTATGCTACCTAACTATCAGGCTCGCTCGCCATTTGTGCTCAAGCACACCACTAGTTATATATGTTTGGGCGTACGTATGCCATTTTTGTACTTTGACCCTGGAATTTTTGTGTTAGTTTGGTGGTCGACCCCGCCCCAAACTGCACTAAATGGAATTTTCTGGTTTATCGATCATTACCCGTATCATCCTAGAAATTCAATGTTCTGCGGGTGCAGTTAAAACTTAAATGCGCTATTTGTTATAGTAATAAGCCCTACGTAACAGTATGAAAATTATTTTGCCTTAGACTAACCACAAAGGTAGCTAAGTCTTGTGTAGGTATGTCCAGTGGTGTGAAAGTGTTGTGCATTAGAGCTACTACCTAACTAAAGAACTTAACAAAGAAAACATTAGAATAACGTGATTTGTTTCATTTTTTTAAATTCAAACAGTTGTGGTGAGTGGTTGCTATGGCATTGAAACCCCCTTCACTGCATACATGTCTCGACTATTTTTTTTAGTAGCTTGAGTGTTAGAAGTTAAAATCAATCATTTAACAATAGTGTAGTTTTAGGCTTGCCTGCCATTTGTGCTCAGGCACATCACTAGTTATTATTATTATTGGCAAGTGAGCAAAGCAAGTGAAACATTTTTATAGGCAATGGAATGGAGATTTTACGATATTTATTTACATGTTTGCTTATTTATTTACTATGTGCAACTCCAATTTTCACCTGTACCTCTACTTGCGTAAGTTAGGTAAAGCTCTGCATGGTGGATATCTAGGATATACATGTACTAGTAGTTATTTCTGCACTTTGAATTTTACTTCAAAGAGTGTATAGTGACTACGAGACCCACTGTATGGCTGCACTACTATTCTAGCGCTATACATGCGAGTACATATGGACCATTTCAACTTATACAGCTTAACAAAGCATAGTGGACTATAGGCAAGAGCAGCTGAAAAAATATTATTAATTGTGGTACATTTAAATGGCAAGTGCACTTTGACTTCAGTGTGCCACTAAATTTCAGAGGTGAGAACTGATAAATTATGCCAAGAGGTGTATCTCAAAGTTTAGCCTTGGTTAAGGGTGCTGGCACACTCTTTGAGCGCGAAAAAACCCGCCAAATAGGCCACGGTTGCTAGGGCGTGTTAAACTTACTTCTGCTTTTACCCGAATTATTTTATTTATGCAGGCCAGCAAGTACTGCTAGGAGAAAGCACCTACCAAGAATGAAGACTGGAAGTCGATCGCATCTCAAGAAATACCCCCATCACCATTTTGGACTTCCTGGCAGTACTGCACGGCTACCGCCGTAGTTTAGAAGCCGATTTTTTGTATATCTTCTTACGCTTGCGTGCATGCCACAACGTTGAGTTTTTGTTGAATTTTATTTTACTTTTCTATTTACTCACCTTACCACGTGAACTATTGTCGATTATTTCCGTGAAATTCCGTATATTAAAAATATCTCAACGTTATAGGGTCAACCCCTTGTGGCCCTAAACTCTGGCAAAATTTGAACCATAGCAGTTAGTCCATTCCTGAGCAGTACGCAAGAGAAGATTCTGGATCCATTACTTTAGAGCGCGAGAATTTTTTATTGTAAGTTGACTCCGCCCCACCCTATCAGTACCCGCGTAGTGGTGAGTGAGGCACAGCTGCATTTCATGGGCGCTAATTTGTTACAGAGCGTAACAAATTAGTGGTAGATAACGCGCTACTATTCAGCTGGAGTGCGCTACTAAAGGCGCCCAGGCGTTGCTATGTGCGAGCACCCTTAAATAAGCTGATTTTTTTTTAAATCAACCATGAACCAGTGAACAAATTTATGAAGAGCAACAGACATTTACCATAAGTAAGCATTAATTTAAATTGACAGCAACCACTGAGCACCAAAACAAAACAAAACCAAAAAAAAAAAAAAAAAAAAATCAAATCAAACGTTACAGTTAAAAAGCATGCATGAAATACACTTACAGTATACAGAATATCATTATCTTTAATGTTCACTCTATCATGAGGGTTTGGATTATGAATCCAGGGTTTCACAGAGTAGAAGGGAGTGGAAGGGTGGGGGGAAGGGGAGAAGCAGGATACCCTTCCCCCTTCCTCCAAGCATCAATTTCTTTTCAAGAAATAACCAACATAATTACTCAAACAATCTAATAACACAAATAGTGACAGTAGCAGGAAAATTACAACATGATTTTTTTTTTAATCATTCTGCTTGAATTTGACAAATAATTCCACAATTCTCTTGGTTATGCCCATTTCGTAATCTAGGTCTTGAAAAAAGCTGTCGCTATAGTACACAGCAAATAATAGCTATGATGTAGCTAGTTTAAATATCTAAAAATAATTCCAAAGAGCACAGAACTTTCCAGTTCTTGTAAAACCTCTTGGAGCCCTAAAACTTTCCAGAGATTTTGATTACATAATCTTATTATGTCCTATAAAATATGGGGGAAAAAAGCCCACTCAAGCTGTACTATAAGATGTGCACTATTTGAAATTAAGTATAAGCATTGGATTTGTGCTAATGAGTCTCATTTTCTGACTCTGTAAATATAGCTATATAATTAACAAATAACTTCAGGATACCCCAATAGACCACACCCCTCACTTACAATTGTAGGACTCAGGACTCCTAGTCTACAAAACTTCCCATCATCTGCTGGAATATTAGTAGCTGGAAGAATTCCAGGGATCAAAACTGGCAGAGAACTATGAGATGCTGCATACTGGTCTGGAATGGAACAAAGGTACATACATACACTCACAATGGTGTCTTAAAAGTACACGTACCTCTACATTTAGGACATGATTGTAAAGTATTAGTTCCAAATGGCACATGTATTACTGTACTAAATCAGATATTAAAAGATTTACCGTATATATTTATATGGACCTATATATTCATATGTAAAGAATTAATTCCCATCAATTAAAATTTAATTGGTTCATATTTTAAATTCGGTGACTCTATTGTCGCTAAAGATCTGAAGCCACAACTAGATTATACTTGTAGGAATATAATCATTTGAAAGACCCATATGACCTATTGCTACTTAATGTATCAGAAGAAATTCTACTATTTGTAGAAAGCATTCTTTGGCTTATTCGTAAAGGTTTTGATCCACTCATTGTTCCAGAACAGATAAGGTTGTTGAATTTCCAGTTGGTCCACATAGAGACTTACATGAGCTGAATATAGAGTACTGAAACCACAATGGAGACTGAATAATTTGAATTCTGTAATTTATATTTTGAAAGTCTCAAAAAAATTATTCAATTACCTCAGAGATTTCAGTCAATCCTGCCAAGTAGTTTTCTCTTTTTGTATTACGCTTGTCTGTCAGTAACAACAATGGTGTATGCATTTTTGGGGGGTCGTCTGCTGACATTTCACATAATTAATATATTTTGTTCTCTTAAATCAACGCTTATAACTTTGTATGTGTATAATTCATGAATAATTTATCAGCCGAGCTAGGTTGGTAAAGAGTTATCAATAATGGGTTGGTAAAACATTGTCAATGACGATGGTGGGTCAGCGAAAAAAGCGACAAAGACGACAGTGTGAGTATTCATGAATAATCATTAACACTTTCACCAGTGTATGGCAGTCGAACTACTGGCAGTTACAAAAAATCATTAAAACTGAACCGCCGAAGCTATTGACATCATTCAAGCATTAAAATAGCTAAAGCTTTGCTTTTGTATTATATTTAGAATTTAACCTGACCTTTCGACATCTCATCAAGATACTTAAGAACTCCGTATGATCATTTTATGTAAAGAAAAACACAAAACAAAAACACACAAAAAACAAAAATAAAAAAAAACTGCAAGATAATTGGTTGTATATATTTCTATAATAATTACACCTGCAGGACAATTTGCACACACCATAGAAAGCCAGCATACTGGAAACTAATGCGTCTATAAAACTTCAGGTTTTCTAGTAATAATTGGTATATGTAAAGCTTCCTCATAATTATAAGGATGTATTAAACAGTGAACACGTGCCACTATCCTGCCATTTATTTATAAAATCTTCACAGAGAACTTGAACTTGACCCTTGTGACCCCAGAGGACTTCAACAAGAAGTTTGTGGATAAAATGTAGTAGAACTTCAGTTATCCGAACTTCAATTATCTGAACATTTCATTTCCATTTCAGTTAATAGAACCCCCTAAATTTAATAGTAGCACATACAGACATGATTGCTTGACCACACCCCAACATTAGTGCTGCTTTATAATGCATTTGAATGGTGTTCAGTTATCTGAAAACTCCAGATATCTGAACACCTCTCAGTCCCTAACATGTTCAAATAACTGAAGTTCTACTGTATGAATTTGTTGGCTGTTAACAGTACAGAAAACTGTAGGCCAATATTATTGCATGACTATACTGTAGGATGTAGCAAGAAAGAGATGGAATCTGATTACATACATACCATTTACTTCCACAACTGGCCCAACATCTGTCTTCTAATCCATTCCCCTCCAATGGTTGAAGCTTCCAATTAGTAGGTGATGGGCTCCTCCAATAGTCTTGTTCATTCACCTCCAAGTTCCTGAGGAAACGACTCATTTTCTCGGCCTTTCGGTTAGTAAGCTTCCAGCTAGAAACGTTATCCAAAGATGAGCCACAGGCAGGTATTATTTAGAATTATCTGGTGGGGCATTATGTAGAAATGGCAATAGTTTTAACAGTTGCTATGGTTTCTAGCTCAAAGTCTTGGTTTCTCTGTGCATGCGCGTTTGCAGTCGGACCGTTTGCGTAATTTCGCGGAAGATTTTGTTTTTTGGTTGACCGTCGACGCCTTACCTTGTGGTGTCACAAAATGCGGTTCAGAGCGTCTCTCTGAGAGCTAGAAGTTTTGCTGCTTTGGATGAAAAATATGCTGTGAATATGGCTTAATTTATGATTACCACCATTTAAGTATCAGCAAATTTGCTGTTTTAGTGTTACTAGACGTTCTGGCACGTCGGACATGATCTCTAATCCTAAAAAATTGTTCACCTTTCAATGGACATATCAGCCTATATTTTTGCAAGTAAGTGTGGGACAGTGGTTTTAATACTTTTAACCTCAATAGTAATTATTCTAGAATAGATTGGTAAAAATTTTAGTGACATAGCTGGTGCAAAACTGAAATGTCCAAAATAAATATAGTGTTTGGATTCGAATTCAATCGAAAAATCATTTAATTCATCAAATAAATCTGATACAGTTTCTGTTTCAATGTCATCGTCACTTCACTGATGGATTCTGACTCTTCAGAGGAGGAATCAGGCTCTTGTAAAGGAATGACTGTTGTGTTCAGGCAGTTCAGGCACTGGCATCCTGGCCCACATTTCTTTCCCTTTCCAAAGCATCCACATCTTGCCGACACACAACCTTTCTTACAGGAACAACCTTTGGTAAGAAAATCAATGGTTTCTTGAACATTGTTTTGCACTGTGGGACATTCCCAGTCGAACTCATAAATTCCTTTCTTGTTTGTTTTCCAGCCACTGGTTTCAGGTGAAGGAAGTGACTCATAGAGATCCACCTCAGATGAATTGGCCCACATCTGTGCTACCCAACAGCAACACAGCCAATGACGCCACAATGCGGTAAGTGAAGGCATTCTATTTCTCTCATCTGTTATCCTCTCACTTACTATGGCTCTTATGTCATTGTACCACTCCCTGTGTGGATCGGCAGACTTCCTGTGGCAATTGAACAGCTGTTGGGGGGTTTGTACATCCTTGCGACTGGCCATAGCAGCATAATGCTTTTTGAAATAAAGGGTACCTATCAACCTTTGAAATGATAAAAATCCTTATTAGTTTCCTTATGTTCTGATAGGAAATTCCCCATCTGTTGGCCACTAATAAATTTGGCATGCTGAACAAAAGAATTGAAAAAATTTGCTTTCAGCCCAGCAAAGTATGACACATAGTCACACCCAGAGCAGATGAAGAGCATTTGAAATATTACTGGTAATTCACTCTTTGGCAATGATGCAACATCAGGATCCAATTCTAGAGCTTGTACTAGTTTGTTTAGATGAAGATACAGGTTTAGATAGACTTTGGGACATTCAGTTGGATAATTATTTCTTTTCCAGGAAGTTTGGGTAGAATAGAAAGGCCTATGTTATAGATGTCAGTATCTGGCGAGTAAATCAATATTTGTTGGGCTGTTGTAATCCGTGCGTGTCTCCAGCACCTCATATCAATCAACCTCACTAGCGTTGGACTTGTATGTAATGTCTTTTTCTGGTAATGAATCACCAACAATTTTGACTGCACACTGATCACTAAAGCACCCACTGAGATACAAGGTTTGGTCTTGTTTCAGCCTTATACTTTGCACACATTACAATATTTTAAATACATGTATTATGCTTACTTTATAGAGTTGGTGAAGACTAGAAGGAAGAGAACTGGGCACCATGAAAAGTCAAGTGATGCAGTACTACATAAAAATCTATGGTCATACCATAGATCGTTTTTTGTTTTTGTTTTTTGTTTGTTTCTATGTGTGGGACACAAAATCTGTTTCAATTACTTTGTGCAATAATATTTAGTAGATGCAAATTTGATGGGTTTTTGTTGATCATACCTGCAAAACCGGATTGTCCAAAGACTTTATGACTCAATCAAATTTGGGTATGGCGGCTTCTTATCAGCATTCCAGGGCAAACCAGGCCATATGCTTTGGCAGGAAGTTAGGCCTATATAAAGTGCACTGCAGTACCAAATTTGGATATTTAATCTTGCATCATCATTAAGATATAAAAATAATACGAAATGATCATTTGGAAACCACATGAACGCGCCAATCGCGCGGCAAAAAATTAAATCTGGATTACCGTTAAGTTCTGGCTACGCGCGTGTACAGGGTGCCAATTTGCCCTAGTGCCACTAATTTCCCTTACTGAATAAGGGGAAAAGTACCTGAACCGGGTGATATTTCCCATCCAAGGCTTCCAGGAATCTTCGATACGTTCTATCGCAAAATATTCCTGAACCGGGTGTCCCAGATTCAATCGCAAAATATTCCTGAACCCCGGGTACAAAATCACTATGTGTAGCCAGACCCTTTACCAAACCACCTACGCTGTGGGAGGGTCTGGTATCGTCAAACCTATATACCTATTTGTACCAGACTAATTCCTGCGTGGCCAAGCATAAATTAGTATGGGTGTCAGTATGGTATATTGCATTCAAATTTGATACCAGATACTTTTACCGCTGACCCCGCCCATTAACTGGAAAAGATCGCAAGGACGGACACCGTTGTCGTCATATTCTGCTGTTTACATTCCAATTCCATACGCGTTAGAACCAACCTCTGCAATTTTGTTGGAACCAACTGTAAATATACGCCCAATTTTGTCGAGTAACCAATTCCATACGCGTTAGAACCAACTTCTGCAATTTTGTTGGAACCAACTGTAAAATATACGCCCAATTTTGTCGAGTAACCAATTCCATACGCGTTAGAACCAACCTCTGCAATTTTGTTGATACGCCCAATTTTGTCGAGTAACCAATTCCATACGCGTTAGAACCAACCTCTGCAATTTTGTTGGAACCAATTGTTAAATATACGCCCAATTTGGTCGAGTAAACGGTGGGGGAGATGCGGACACGGTAGAATATAATGTCACCTCCAAAGTTGATTTACTTCCTAGCGGTGTGTTACTTGGCATTCTGGGTAGATGGAAATTCAGATTTTAATCTACAGCCTTTTATTACTTCGTCTTCACTAACCAACAGTACCTTGCAGGTGGACTCTGGGGGAAGAACTTATGTTATTGCAGGAAGTCTACTTCTCAGATTAAATAGAGATTTGCAATTAGAACAAAATGTGTCTCTCCCAGACAGTGCTGCTACATTTTCCCTGAGTCCAGATGAGCAGAGATTATTTGTGTGTGTGAATGGCATGACAGACAGGTCCTGTTACTTGTATAACCCCAGTGATCTCACAGTTCCTCCCATAGATACTGGAGTGAGCATAGTGGGTAGTGGTGGAGCTACTGCCACATCATTTGCTACTGAGGGAAGCGTCTATGTGGGGAGCTATGAAGTTAATGTAGTCAGCAGTTTTGTAGGACAGATGAAACTCAGTCAGTATATATATGGAGATGGTACAGGTATACCTGTGATTCGAACTAGAGAGGACTATCGTGCTACTGAGAGTCAATTTAATAGGAGAATGCTATATGGATTTGTGCGAGGAGATTATGCATACTATGTCACTGTTGATGGAGGCAATGTTGCTAACTATAGAATATTGAGAGTCTGTCATGCTACTAGTTGTCCTGGGAACACCTCACCTTGCACTTTCACTGCTCTTTATGAACAAGCCATACAATGTGGAAATATATTTGGCAGTGGAGGTGTAGAGGATTTATGTGGATTATCATTAGTAGAAGACTTCAGTGGTGCATCTGGTCCCAGGGTGATAGTGTCGCGGTGTCGCTTGGACAGAAGCTCAGATAATATTGTGTGCTCATATAACCTAACAGCTATTGACTCTAACATGGATGCAAGATATGATCGCTGCAGTATGAATATTGGAGAATCAAGATTAGCATGGCTAGATGCTATTAGCTGCCAATCATCAGCTGTAAGTTTAATTAACCCTCAGCACGCATGCACGAGAGATTTATAGTAGTCGCCTTATCTGTTTGTCTGTCTGTCTGTCTGTCTGTCATGCTCTGATTTTGGAGATTACTGACAATTAACCGTTGATGTAGGTATGAATTTATTATAACGAAGATTTAGGACTTTTCATTGTGGTACTTTTTTATTTCAGGCTAATTGTCGAGAAAACGTTAAGCTTTCTGCTCTGCGTAGGTACCAACTTATGTGAGTAGTGTCCCGTAGTTGCACGTGATAATCACGTGAGCGAATAATTTTCGCAGCTGCAGTGAAGTTTGCTTTATGCGCAGGAAAAAATGTTTTCCTTAATTTTTTACTTTTTTTGTTAAAGTTTTGTTATTTCCTGTATATTCTTCACTTTTGAATTCCTCACTATGCATAGTATGAAGTTATTTTAATTACTCTTTCAAAGTTTAAACTTGAATTTTACGTTGGAGAATTAATATATGAGAATTAGAGTCTGCGACCCACATTGCAGTGTTAATTAACTATTTAAATTGACTCCTTGGACATAACAACTGGGCATCTATTTATTTTTATGAGACTATATTTGATGTTTGTTCCACTTCCGCTTTTAATTAATAATTCTTGTGTTTAGTCAATGTGCTAATGATATAAAGAGATTATGCACACAAAACTTGTTTTTGTGTATTTTATAAATCCAATTTTTTGTGCATTTCAAATACTTTAGCTTTTTCTACTTCTTACCCATCAATTTGTATTAAATGTATAATACTAGTTTATACATTTCTATTTATGACAACTAATGTAATGTTTCCTGAATACGTAGTGACTATGAAAAATGTGATTTCAAATTGTTTTTCTGTTTCTCTAGGTTAGATTATCTCGATTTTTAATTATAGTTCTGTTCTTTTCCCTCATTAATTTTTATATTGTTTTTTTTATTCAGCATACTTTTATAGAACATTTACAGTCTGGAGTGGTCAGTGGAAATAATTGCTTCCTTATACATGAATACATGTATTTGAAGAAGTCTTGAAATTGTGTCAAAAATTAATCTATGATTATAATATTGGCCTTTGTCCATTATTTACCTGGTTTCATGACTGCTATAGGTTTTGCTTTCAAGCACACTACCATTAAGTTATCGAAGGTATATATTCAATTTTTTCACTACACATGTACAGTTACAGGCAATTCAACAGTTTAGCTCTGAACATAAAACAAAACTTCTGTATCCAAAACCCATGAAATAGTCTAAGCAGTATTATTAATATTTTTATTGGCATTATTATTATTATTATTATTATTATTATTAGTTTACAGATAGATGCAATTTTGACTTTCCCCTGGATGATATATCAAACTCTCAGACTGGAACATTACCTATAGTATTTGGTACTACAGTAGTTGGTAATGTATTGACTAGTGGAGATTATGTGACAGCATCTCTAGCTATCCAGGTGGATGGTCTCTCTATAATAGTGGTAGCTTACAGCAGCAACACAAGAACTCACTTCATTTCATTTGTAAGCGGCACACCATTTGTTTTAATTTCTTACTTTTCTTTACCACTTTAGTTTCAGAAAGAGAATGACATGATGCTTGGAGTAAGTGACAGTTTCAAAGTAAATCCTGTGTCATCTGCAGTAGGGACTCTTCAGTGGCATTATGTCCTTGATTATATCTATGCTAGTTCAATGACAGCAGTGAGTAGTAGTATTTAATTTAACCAATCTGTAAATATTGGCTCTTTTTTTCTTTTTATTTATTTATTGGTTTACATTATAGCCACTACTTGCTAAGTTTGAGAAAGACCAGTGATGGTGCCTTTTTTAAATGGACTCATTGGACAATTCCCCTGAGTGTATGTAATGTGTTTGTGATTTATGTGATAGGTAATACGAGTTCCCCTTGAGGAGTGTTCCTTGCGCAGAGAGTGTTCTAGTTGTGTGTCTGACAGGAACCCTCTGTGTGGCTGGTGTGTGGTAGAGAACAAGTGTTCCAGAGTGTCCCAATGTGCTAATGGAAACTCTACCAGTGACAGGTGGATACGTGCAGACAACACTACTACCAGTTCTGGCAGATGTATCACTAATGTTATCACTCCTAATCAATATGTCATGGATAATTCACAAATAGTAAGACTGTCTGCATTACTGCAATCCAGTAAGCATATTTTGTCTGAAACTCTTAAAGAACATTTCCGACATTGAACTGCTCAAATATGTGCATACACATACAAGTGAGTACACATGTGTACCCTGTGTACTCAGCTGTCTAATTCAATTATTAGATGTTATTTTATCATCCAATTCGGTACATGGACAACGAGAGGGTTGTAGTAGTCTGTCATTCATTCATACAGTCAGTCTGTCTGTCACTTTGTTAACTGCGGATATCGAAAATGATAGACTTTTTTGCTTTGAGAGAAGAACTTCGACATGATGACGATATAAGTTCCTGTTAGTTTGCCACTTTTAAAAAATTTTGTCTTAGTTTTTGAGAAAATGAGACTAAAGGCAGAATACGGTGAGTGCTGCTATACGGCCATGCCAATTCAATCATTTAGCTGCTTTTTTAAATCATGTATACTTACGTGGGGATACACATTTTATCACACCAGATTCAGATTAATTAAGTGTATTCTGTAGTTCAAGTGCTTACCTTTTTTGTCTGATATTTGGAAGTCTTTGCTGCTGGAGGTGCGCTTCTGTAATCATAACTTCTCTTCAAAAGTGTACCCTAAGTGTTTGTATAGCGTGCATGTCAGAAAGTCAAATTGTTATTGTGGCTATTTTTTCTACCAAGCTGAGGCTAGTACAAAAGCCAGAGAATGCCATGAAGTCCTCAGAAAGTCTTAAAAACAATATGGCTGAGTATTGGAACACGTAAAACTGCTTTAGAAAGTGTGGATCAGTCTCAGTAGAGTGTTAGGGCTTATTCTAAAATGTTAATGCCCATAACAATAACCCTCGAAAGCCAGAAGAATCCCGGAGATACAAGCGGGCCAATTCAAAATGTCCTAGATAAACAAGTTAAAATTTATATTCACAAATAAAACAAACTATTGTCGTTATAAGCTGAAAATGTAAGAACTTAGTTATTCAACAATTGTGACTTCTTTCACAAATTACTGCATTTTAACTTACGCTGTGGGTTTGCAGTCTTAGTTCTCTAGTTTATATTGCATTCCAAAAATTTGCTAATTTTGAGATACTTTTGGTTTCAGCTCAAAGCAAATACTTTAACATGAGTAAAGTGAGAGTTCATCACAGTATGCTAAACAGTCTCTGATTTTGAATTATAATTAGGTAGTTTGTATGGTATGCATACATTATATTGGGACACATTAATAATTATGAATTACAAGAATTTATACCTTGTCTCTTAGCTATGTGAACTTCAGTTAACTATGTGTCATTGAATAAACATTGTATTTTGTAGCTATCAGTTTCAGTGAAAGGTCCTGGACTGCCAGCAGTTCTACCAGGTGAAACTTACTCCTGTCATTTAGCTGATAATCTAGGAAGATACAACATCACTGTACCAGCAATAACTGTGGAGGATGGTAGAAACTACACTTGTAACATTACCAATGCCAACTTCGGCTATGAGGGAGTTATATCAGGTGAGTTTGATTAATACGCTATAATGAGATTGTGCAATTGTAGTAATGTTTTTGGTGGTTTGGTTGTAATCTCTGTTTATGTTCTAAACAGCAACCTCTCCCCTTTCTCTTTAGCTCTATTTTAAAGCTTGAATTTAACACGAGCTAGGTGCTGGAACGCAATGAGCATCTTCAAATAATAGTTGCATATAATATTATGTCAGTATTGACAAGAAATGTGTGAACACACATACTTTAAACATGTTAAAGCAGTCAAATAGGAACACATTATTGTATTATCTCTTTGGCAGAGATCAACTTCAGTTTCATTAGTTCCAGAGGTATGGTCCCATTTGATACTACTATGAATTCCATCACCATATACAGATGTAGTTCTGCTAGCAGGTAAGTTTTAATAGACTGTACAATTGTACTCACTGGACAATCCCATATTTAAATAATTTTATTTGTATATAGATGTAGCGATTGTCTTCAGACTGACAATGCTTGTGGATGGTGCCCAGTAAATAAAATATGCCAAGGAGTTTCAACAGATTGTACTAGCTCTAGTTCAATGACATTTTTACAGGTATGTAATACAAAAGTTTGTTTTTCCTCTAAATTTCATGGTTTCAATTACTTAGTTAATGATTGAACAGAGTTTCAGTGATGTTTGTCCATTATTATTGACCACAATTGACGGCTATTCTCAACATGTCAGAGTAGGAACTGATCTGCAATTGACTACAAGTAACCTTCCTCCTACAGTGAGTTATGTCACTAAATGTTAATCCAACACCAGATATTACATAAGTATGAAATGTGAATTTATTTGTGATCGTCCCTCCAGGAGTCAGGGTTCTCCTACAGGTGTGATATTGGTGGAAACATACTACCAGCCACTAGGAACAATGACACTAGTCTCTCTTGTAATGTGAATATGAATCAGGTATAAGCCAAATCACATTTGAACATACGTAATAGCGTAGTGATGACTAGGCCAATTTGTCACCTGTACAATGTATTTTAAAATGTAATAATATACGTTCATATCCATGCTAATCAATTTTATTAACTGGACAATTTGGCTCACTTTTGCTATGACCATAAATTATTCTAAATATTTGCAGTTATCTATCTCATCATCAAATAATGAAGTTGTGGATGTGTCAGTTATTTGGACTGATGGATCATCCATTACTCATCGTATTGATTCCTTATCACCTGTAAATGGTAAGTATAATAATATCTTTTCTTTTTTTAACTGGCATATCTTCTTTCTATAGTTACTCTCTATGACTGCTTGTTCTCTGATACTGGTTGTTCGGCATGTGTCAATACAAGAGTAGGAACCAACTTCCAGTGTGGATGGTGTGATACAACATCTAGCTGTAGAGTGGGGGAGGAATGTTCAATGACTATTATTACTGATGGCCAACAATGTCCGGCTCCAGATATTACAAATTTCTCCCCAAAATTTGGACCTCCAGGAGGAGGTACTACTATTACTATTACAGGAAGAAACCTATGAGTCACATTCAGTGATTTCACTGCTAATAGTATCACATTGAGGAGGACACCTAATACTATGTTTATATGTACTCCAATCAGTGAAGGCTATGTTCCTGGAGCTACTGTGAGATGTAGAACTAATCCATTGCCTGCTGAAACCTATTCTCTAGTAATAGATTTGCCTAGGAGTTCAGGAACCAGAGTAGGCATGGCATCTTTTAGCTTTGAAGTATTAACTCCTACTGTGTCTGGGGCCAGTCCACTGTTTGGTCCTATAGCAGGAGGTACTGTATTGACTATCAGTGGAACCAATCTGAATATTGGAAACAATGCAGTAGTCAGACTGAATGGAATTTCAGATGAATGCACTGGGCCGTAAGTACTTTGTAATACATGCGTCATTTTAATCAACATGATAATATCTTTGCCACAAAATCTCGCTCATATTAAAACTCTTTTGTCTGTTCCTTTAGATCTAAGAACGCCACAGTCTTAACATGCATCACACCCAGTACTCCTTCAGTGTCATCTGATAATGATATAGTAGTGATGATTGATGATGAGACTATTACTCCAGACAATGCTATCCAGTTCTCATTCAGAGACAATCCTACATTTACATCAGTACAGCCACAGAATACCATTCCAAGGTATTTACAGGAGAGGTGTAAAAAGGATATTCCTTGACATTATAGATTACTGACATACTTATGTAAATTAAACAGCTATGATAATATATGCTGGTGCAAGCATGACTCTACTGTTTTGTTGTTGTTGTTGTTTGTCACATTGTAGTGGAGGAACAATGTTAACTTTCACTGGAACTAATTTGGATGTTGCAGAGAATCCACAATTATTGGTTAATAATATTGAAGTAAGTATTTTTTGCCTTACTTTGTTAAGCTTTATTTTGTTGTTGTTGTTGTTATTACTGAAAGATTTCTAATAATTGTGTACATATGTTTGTATAGTCTGAATGCAGTGTGGTGAACAGCACAGTCCTGACATGCATTACTCCTAGACTACCTGCTGGCACATCCATGGTCAGCTATGTGTTGAGACTAGATGGAGCCCCTCCTCCCAATACCACTATTGCCGCACTAACACTGCAGGCTGTACCAGACCCCATAGTCACAGGATTCACACCAAAATCCGTTTCACTTAGCACATTGTCTAATATGGCCACTTTACTGACCATTCAGGTGAGTACTATTAGGCTATAATTATAAGGGCCAGTATTATACTTGTATATACATGTACATGTCGTACATGTACACTACAGACAACATTGTATCTTTATTGATGCCAAGTTCTATGCACAGTTTTGTACCTTGGTTCATTCAATCTAATAGCTCAATTCGCAGTGAATATATTTCATGCCCACCTCCGGAGGTGAACAACCAATCAGAAATTAGTTTTCATACTTTTGCTGTAGTGTAGAGTTATGGTACAAGTCAATTGCACCATTCCGTTTGGTAGGCACGTGACTTGCATTATTCTTTGGCCTTTGGCGCTCGGTTGTGTATATGCTGTACCAGCCTCCACGTCGTGGTGTAAATTGTACATGTGCCTGATCATTATAAAGTTTCTACTCAATTTTCTTATGCACATTGGTATGAAACTACAAAATCTTAAGTGCAAGTAATTTTGATTTGTATCAATGCGTGTATGTGCATATCAGTATGTATGTAGTAATGATAGTACTATACTCCTATTTGTAGGGACAACATTTTACATCTGTAGTCAAAGAAGAGATTATTATAACAGTTGGAGGTGGTAATTGCTCAATCAACCGTCTCATATCTACTGAGGTTAGAGAAGTTATGTTAACCTACTTACTATATTTTAATGTCCAGGATTTCATGTAGCATTTTTTGCTAGGGGTTGAAGACACTGTGTGTATATGGCCATGCCCATTTTTAAAACCCATACACTTCGATGCACTATATATTTCACTCTCATTAGTCCTTGGTCAAGTGCATGATTTTGTGATCTTACTACTCCCAGAGATCAATTTAAACCAATTGGGTATATTAATAAGTTGTAACCTTTCTTTGTTGCAGATTGGTTGTATTGTTCCAGAAAGACCACAGCTAGACAGTGACCAGACGGCTACCGTACAGGTAAGGGTACACTTTGTTGTTATGATTTATATGTGTTCTAATGATACTATCAATTTTATTTTGTTTATTACTTATTAATTTATTTTTAACCAGATATCGTTTGGTATGAATATCGACATAACCCTGCCGGACAGGCTAATGCTGTCGTCCAATCCAAGCACAAACATTGGTCTCATTATTGGTGTCGTGGCAGGAGTTGTAGGGTTTCTCTTCATCCCTTGCTTAATTCTAATTGTTGCCATCATTATGATTAATTCACATGCTCGCATGAAGGAGAACAAATCCCGAATGAATGAATACATCGCTGAGATGGAGTTCAAAGACAAATTAAATCAAGTTAATTGTCAAGGTATTTGCCTACACTGTATTTTTTTATATAATACTACAAATTACATGATACATTTCTGTTGAAATTAATATTCAAGTGCTGAATCGATGATACAAATTTAAAGCTAAGTGTGGGTTGCATGATATTTTCTGTCTCTCTTTAAAATAGTATTCCATATTAAGATGTTAGTACTGAGCTTATCATGCTAAATTAAAGCTAATAGTACAATAAGAGTAAACGTTACCATGCTAGAATGTCACTAATTGTAAAATATTAATAGATAGGGGAAGTTAGAGTAATAGATCTTTGCTTTCATTATATGAGATACTCAGATAGTCTCACACACTGAACGTTTACAAGTTAATATATGCAGTGTAACTTATTTTACACAGATGACACATTAAATTTGATGAATTTAATTCCTGACAATCTTAAAGTATCCATGAATGAACTAAGAATTTTGGATGTCGAACTTGGTCGAGGTGAGTGGAATGTTACAACTCGTTGCTGATAGTCAAACTTAAGATTATGATTTTTTTTTATTTGGCTAGTAGAGATTTTGTATTGTTTGCACAATTTTTTAAATTCTCTAAAAATAGGTCAGTTTGGAATTGTCAGCAAAGCTCATTTGGTCAAGAATACATTTAAAGGGCCTACACAAAATGTTGTAGCAGCAAAGACAATACATGGTAATAAATCAAATGTTTGTACTTGAATAAACAGTATACTAGACATGCTTATAAAAGGTATTAATTGATGTCATAGTAATTCACTAATCCCTGTTTAATTCATTTAGGCGATAATACAAAGACTGAAATTGAGGAAACTGTTTCTGAAATTTTAAAAATGGAATCGTTATCTCATCCCAATGTCATGAATTTGATTGGTGTCGGTATCACGGATTCAGCAAAAGTTGTGATAATCATGCCATATATGGCAAATGGGAGTTTGCAGAGTTATGTTAAGAAAGAAAGAACACATTTATATCTAGATTATGATGTAGATGAAGATGAGGTAAGAATAATTTGTGATTTAACTAATTTGCAATTTTAGCCACTAAGATACTATTAGCTTTTATACTTTGAATAATAATCATTTTTAAGTTTATCTTTGTTTATTTATAATCTATATTTTTTGTTTATTTATGGTTATGTATTCATTAACTTGTTTTTTTTTTATCTATTTTTGTGTGTTCATTCATCTTTTCTTTCACTCACTAATTCACCAGTTTTTATTAGGTATTTGTGGATTTTGTTTCATTTGTGTGTGTTTACATTTTAATCTAGAGTATAATCTTACTTATACTTACAACATAAGTACACATTACTGCTAAATAAGAGATAGCTCCTTGTTCATGAGGATCTCAAAATAAATGTCAAGTGCTAGTGTCAACCATTTACTATAAATGCAATAATAGCTTTTGTTTAACCCATTTACCGGCATAAGTGCCATATGGTACCGATTGTTCAGTCAGCACTTCTCCTATTAAAAAAAAATCGATTATCTATCATAATGTTCTAAAGTTCAGTTTTTACGTTGCTGTGATGAGGAACTTCCTGTAATGAAGAAAATGAAATGAAAGCATCAGGTTTTTTTTTTTTAGAATTTATTTAGCGTGTGGCTGCCTGAACGCTTACGTTTAACCGTCAATCTGCCCAATTTCTTTTATGGTAACGAGGCTCAGAAGCTAAGAATTTGTAACTACAAGGTGAATAAGCCATGCTCTGTGTTTGAACTCCGTAGCTGTGTCAGGACAGTTGTAATTGAGTATAAGACCGAACCATTAGTGAACGGTAAGTCCAAATTTTTCTTTTTTCTTCTTTTGGACTATGGTTTTGTGTTGACTTGCTTTAAACATTCTTCTCTTGTTAATTACCTTAATAGGAAAAGAATAAAATATAACTTTGTCTGCGGCATAACTCCCTGGCAAGGATTAATGAGAACTGAAGGACCAGCTGGTGTATAACCTGAGCAGTAGAGTAAGTGAGCTTCACCCAGAATTAAATAACATACCAGCAAAATGGCAAAACTGACTAAAAAACAATAAAACTAAACAATATATCCCATTTATTAATGATTGACGAGATTCGATGAAGTTCGATGATCCCCAATAATAAGCCCCGAGAAATTCGTTTCACTGAGCCCTTCCGCGTATAGTAAACTGGCTACTACAACAAGCTTCTCTCTGATTAGGCCCAGTTATTATCATGAAATATAAAGTTACCACACCAGTGAATCCAGTGAAATGGTTAATCAGAAGATATATTAAATTCGATTATATCTCCCGTTGGAATTTCCAGCCCCAAAATTGGATTGAATGTAATGTGAAAATGCGATTTTTAATGTTCCTAACTTTCACAAACTTTTTTTGGACAATACAGAGTTAAAAATATTTGGGAATTGAACCCAGGACATTCCCAGTGACAAACAATTTAATTCTGCATTGTTTAAATAAAGCTTGTGGAAGAGAAAGAATACGTCTAGTAAGTAAAAATATGCTGAGAAAGAAAATGTGAAATGCTAATCTTGCTCTTCTTATTACCCGGCTGATTAATAATTCACACCACGTAAAAAACTGATCATTCCATCTCCTACTAACACTTGTAGACAACATACCCTGGTTACTTTATTCAGACTAATACAGAGTCAATTAATGTTCTTGCAGAAGTTTTCCTAGAAATGGTAGGCATACTTTATCCTTCAGATTCTTGTAGTGACTGTGTAATCTAAAAGGATTATATATTTAGATCACTACCCATGAAATATATAACTGCACACAATGCATCCTGTTTATAGAATAGAATGTATGGATCTTAAGGTGGCTGGCACATACCAATGCCTGGGCACTTTTAGTAGCCTCAAAATCATGCCCCGCTTAGTAACAAATTAGTGCCCATGAAATGCAGCTGTGCCTCACTCACAATTACCCATGTATGGTTAGGGCAGGGCATAGTCAACTTACAATAACAATTCTCACACTCATAAGTATTGACGAACAGCTATGGTTCAAACTTTGCCAAGGTTTAGGGCCACAAGCGGGTTCACCGTGAAGTCCAAATTGATGTTGACAGGGGTATTTCTTGAGATGTGATAGACTTCCAGTCTTCATTCTTGGTAGGTGCTCACTCCTAGTAGTACTTGTTGGCCTGCATAAAGAAAAAAAACATGGGGAAAAGCATAAGTAAGTTTAACACGCCCTAGCAACCGTGGCCTATTTGGTGGGTTTTTCATGCTCAAAGAGTATGCCAGTACCCTTAAAATGTGCGCCTATTACGATCACATTGAGGTAAATTGTACCATTGTTTACCATTTTTAAACTCTTTCCATAAATACAAACAAATTTGTGTTGAAATAATAATAGAACTGCATTGTTCCCATTCACTTTCCATTGAACACAATTTATGTCATAATTTCTCTCATGCTCATCATAAATCATACCTAAACTAAAGTCCTATCCTGTATGCATGCAATTGCTTCTGTTTTCAAATATTCCAATTTATAACCACATGATAAATTTCATCCAGTAGTTGTTAAGTGAACAGAAGTTTTTGTAACCTTATAGTGCTAGATGAAACGATTGTTACTTCAGTACGTCCAACTTGACTCTAAATTGTGCGAAGCCTTGCATGTCACGTAGTAATTATTTGGATTTAATTTTTCTAAAATCAATAAAGTTGATCTTATAGTATTAAAATTGAACTCATATTTTGGAGAGTCTGATAGGTGAGAATTATGTTAGCTAGCTAGAGCAGTGTCTTAACTTGGTATTACTACTCCAAGATGTGACCTAAGCTAACCACTTGAAGGTTCCGATAATTTAAGTTTTTCTACTAACAATTCTTCTGGCCCCTCTGCTAGTAAGCAAGCATCTGGCCCACAAAGCACTCTACTACTACTTTTCTGCACCCGCTTTTGTATTTGTCAATGAAAAATAATTTTGGTCAATTTGTCTGTTATAATTATTTGACTTCCAAATTTTCAAGCAGCCATTACTCAAGCTAAAGATTACAGGATAAATGCATCTTAATCCAGTGTTTTCTAGAGATTCCACCAGAAAAACTTCAAGGCTCCAATACTTTTAGTACTCAATTTTAGTGCTAAAGTGCTCATCAATGTCACAACTCCCAACTACAAAGAACGCTTTTTTATCTAAGGTAGGCCCGTGAAGCTAGAGGGATGTTCTTATAACACAAATATAAATATTTGAAAGTCTATAATTGATGAACACTGATTTATTTCATTAGTCTGACAAAAATGCAGTATATTTCTTGGACAACTCACTACTTCTGTAGTCTATGAAATAACTTCTATTGGTTTAAGCTCTTCAGTCATTAAACATGTTATCACAATTGTGTTATGCATGGCCATCCAATGGTTTAAACAGCAAATTTTTTTCTTTTTCTGGATAAACCTAAAAAATTACTTGTGACAAAAATATTAATAGTACTGGACTAGATCATATCCACCAAGTGAACATCCGATGACATTAAAATGTTTGGTGTATAATTACATTACTGTTTCAGTTATCCTCTTTTTTAACAGATGTTGCGTGTCAGAAAATTACTCTTAAAAATGTGTCATCAAATTGCCATAGGAATGGCGTATTTATCAGCCAACAAGATAGTGCATAGAGACTTGGCTGCTAGAAATTGTCTGTAAGTATGATACTGAAGTATGGATTAACAAATATTTATTCTTCATACTATTATGTAGTTTCTATAATATTTTTGTGACATTTTTTAATGCCTTGTGTGAACTCGTGGACTGTTGCAGGGACAACCGAGTCATTGTTTTGGTTACATTGTTGCACCTCATTAGCGTTTCCATAGCTACCATTCATCTATTAATGGATGTTATTCTCACCTTTTTGCGTGAATTGTTGTGCATGTACTAGTTGTCTTGTTTGGCTGATAATATTCAATCGATCTGAAGTCTAGAAAAGTTCAGTTACTCTTTTATCAGCTCTCAGTTGGGGTAGCTAGGGGCTAGCCAACCGCTCTTTATAGTTGAGTAGCTATATCATTCCTGGGAGTGACATTTGGTGGCAGCGGTGGGATTCCGATCGGCAGACGGCATTCTGACCTGAGAAGCCAGAGCCTAGTGAATGGCAACACGCTCCGGCCGTGTTTTCAAGCAAACACGTCCCACCGAAGAAAAAGCAATAGACATGGAGGATACAGTGAAGAGCATGGAGAGGATGATGACGGAACTGATAGAAGACCGACGCGCAAGAGAGAAAGAGATAACAGCGGAGCGAAAAGCTCGAGAGGAGGAAAACAGTAGACATATAGAGGAAATGCGGGGACAGATGGAGGTATTAATGAAGTTAGTGAACGCTTCACATACAACGCCAGCAGCCTCTGCAGGGATACCAGTGAGTAGTGGACCACAGGTCAAGTTAGTACCTCTGACAGTACAGGATGATATTGAAGCATACCTGGTAACATTCGAACGAATAATGGAAGCCTACAAAATACCTAAGGAACAGTGGACATACTATCTTGCTCCTCAACTCACGGGAAAGGCACAGCAAGCATTTGCAGCACTATCTCTAGATGAATCAAAGGGATACGATGGAGTGAAAACAGCCATTCTAGTAAGGTATGGAGTCAATGAGGAGGCTTATCGAAGAAAATTTAGGGCAGCAAGTAGAAAGGACGGTGAGACCAATAGGGAGCTTGCCATTAGATTACTTGACTTGCAGACCAAGTGGCTGAAGAAGTGCACGAGTATGGAAGAGGTCAAGGAGCAGGTAGCATTGGAGCAGTTTCTGGATACGCTCCCAATAGAGAAGCGAGCCTGGGTGAGAGATAAGAAGCCAAGTACTTGTGTGGCTGCAGGTGAACTCGCAGATGAATATGAAGAGGCGAGGAGACTTGACATGCCGGAGAAGGTTAATGAGCAGAAAATAAAGAAGTCGTCAGGAGGAGCTGTGAGGAAATTTTGCAGCTACTGTAAAATTCCAGGCCACATCCGGGACGACTGCCGAAAGCTCCAAGCAAAGAGAGAGAAGGATAGCAGTCAGTCAGATGGATCGAAGAGTCAACAAGACACATTGAGAAGCCAGGAGTTTAGAAGGAGGCCACCCGTTAAGTGTTTCAACTGCAAGCAGGAGGGTCACATTGCGGCCAACTGTACCGGAGAACCAGCATTACTGGGTGAAGTAGTTACTCCCCCGGTACAAGACAACTGGCAATGCAGGGGGAAAGTTGAAGGACAGCCAGTTGAGGGAATAGTTCTGGATACTGGTTGTAAGCGAACAATGGTGCACCAGAGGCTAATATCACCGGAAAATCTCCTTGAAGGAGATGTGGCTACTATCAGGTGTGCACACGGTGATACCGTTCTCTATCCTCTTGCAAATGTCAGAATGGAAATTGATGGGATTCCAATAGAAGTTGAAGCTGCAGTATCTGATACATTGCCAGTGTCAGTCCTTCTCGGAGGAGACGTGCCACAGCTCAAGCAACTACTTAGCAGTAGTTCATCACTGGATAGTCCACTCCCAATCAGCGCTAACAATGCTATGGTAGTCATTACAAGAGCCCAAGCCAAGAAACAGCTCGAAGAAGAAATAGTTCGTCGAGAACAAGAAGTGCTATCTGGAGCAATGCCAAAACAAGTAGTGGACAGCCAGCAGGAGTCAACACGGAGCAGCCACCAGAGCACATCAGCAGCCAGGGAAATACCGGCTACTCTCACGCAGGACCAGCGACGTGCACTCAGAAAGGAGATTGGAAGTTTGCAAGGACAAACCACTTCAATCAGTAAAGCTCTTGAAGATACATTAGAGTTATCGGCAGAGGAGCTTCAGAAGCTGCAAGAAGCAGATATGACGCTAGGAAGAGTGCGACAGGCTGCGGAAAGTCAAGATAGTGAATATTTTTATCATGATGGTCTACTCTATCGCCGATGGATTCCTCCGGGACGTGGAGAAGAGTATGGGATTGAGCAACTGGTGCTACCCAAAGCATGCAGACGTGCAGTACTCGAGTTAGGCCATGAAATCCCCTTGGCGGGTCACTTGGGGTCAGACAAGACAAGGCAACGCATCTTACGGCGTTTCTACTGGCCCACAGTTTTCAAGGATATTGATGAATTTTGCAAGTGTTGCGAGATATGCCAAAAGACATCTAGTCGGAAGGTATCTCCAGCTCCTCTTATGCCGCTACCTATCATCACAGAGCCATTCAAAAAGGTTGCCATGGACATCGTGGGACCCTTACCCAGGAGTAGATCTGGTAATGTGTATATTCTGGTACTCTGTGACTATGCAACACGTTACCCAGAAGCAGTACCTCTAAGGGGTATTGATGCGGCACACATAGCAGAGGAGCTTATCAAGATCTTTGCTCGAGTGGGCATGCCAGAGGAAATTTTAACGGATCAAGGCAGCAACTTCACCTCCCAACTGTTGGCTGAGTTTTATCGATTACTCCACATCCAGTCCATTCGCACCAGCCCATATCACCCACAGACTGACGGTTTAGTGGAGCGTTTTAACCAGACATTGAAGAGCATGTTAAGAAAAGCCGTCTCCAGTGAGGGCAAAGACTGGGATAAATGGATTCCATATCTCTTGTTTGCTTATAGAGAGGTGCCCCAAGCATCTACTGGATTCTCTCCTTTCGAGTTGCTTTACGGGAGAAATGTGCGGGGACTATTAGACATTTTGAAGGAGTCATGGGAAGCCAGCAGGAAAAGCAGTGAAAGTGTCATATCTTATGTACTATCGACGCAAGAGAAGTTGAAAGGGATGGCGGAGCTCGTCCAAGAGAAGCTCAGCAAGGCTCAGGGCAAGCAGAAGCGCTGGTATGATCGGAATGCCAGAATTAGAGAATTTGAGCCAGGAGACCCAGTGCTGATCTTACTCCCTACATCCTCAAGTAAACTTCTGGCACAATGGCAGGGGCCATATCAGGTGGTAAGGCGCACAGGAAAAGTTAATTACCTGGTGGACATGCACGACCACAGGAAGAGGAGAAGAGTGTTCCATGTCAACATGTTAAAGGAGTTCAAAATTCGTCCAAAAATTAGTTCTAACTTCCTGGTAGAAACGACAGCAGAGGTGCAAGGAGAGGAGGAGGACATTGTGTTTTGGAAAGACGGTGAACCTAGCGATCAACCCACGATTAGTGATCATCTGAAAGCAGATCAGAAGGAACAGCTCAACACTCTCATGGCAGAGTTTGCCCAGGTGTTCCAGAATCAGCCAGGCTGTACACCACTAGTTCAACACAAGATTGAGACTGGAGCAGCACGTCCAGTGAGGCTACCTCCATACAGGCTACCTCAAGCTTATCGTGCAGAAGTGGAGCAGGAGTTGCAGGAAATGCTAGCTCAGGATATCATTGAAGCATCTCACAGTGAATGGGCGGCACCGATAGTGTTAGTGAGAAAAAAGGATGGAGGTTTGCGGCTTTGTGTTGACTATCGCCGGCTGAACGGGGTGTCAGTCTCAGATGCTTATCCTATGCCCAGAATAGAGGACATGATTGATCAGTTGGGTGAGGCATCCTTCATCACAACTATAGATCTGACCCGGGGCTATTGGCAGGTGCCAGTGGCAGAGGCTGACAGAGTCAAGACGGCATTCATCACTCCATTTGGATTATACCAGTTTAAAAGGATGCCATTTGGCCTGCAGGGGGCGCCAGCCACATTCCAAAGATTGATGGACCGGCTAGTTCATGGTCTGAATGACTTTTCAGCTGCTTATATTGACGACTTAGTGATTTTTAGCACTTCGTGGAAGGACCATCTCCAGCATTTACGACAAGTGTTGCACCGGCTGAAAGATGCTGGATTGACAGCCAAACCCAAGAAATGTCAGTTGGCAATGAAGACCTGCAGTTATTTAGGCCACATTGTTGGCAGTGGAGTGGTCAGGCCAGCGTTGGACAAAGTACAGGCAGTGCAAGAATTCGCTATTCCTCAGACCAAGACAGATGTTCGGGCCTTTCTGGGCCTTACCGGGTATTATAGGAAGTTCATACCCAATTATGCTACTATTGCACTTCCTCTTACTGACCTGACAAGAAAGACAGCCCCAAATCAAGTTCGATGGGACTCTCACTGTGAAGCGGCCTTCTGCAAGCTAAAGGAGTTGTTGTGCTCCTCACCAGTTCTACAGAGCCCAGACTTCTCACGACAGTTCATCCTGCAGACTGATGCCTCAAATAGAGGAGTTGGAGCGGTACTAACCCAGATGGATGACGACGGGTTTGAACATCCTGTGAGCTATTATAGCCGGAAACTTCTCCCTCGAGAACAGCGGTACTCAACGGTTGAGAAGGAGTTATTGGCCATTAAGTTAGCCACTAATGCATATCGAGTGTATTTATTGGGTCGTCACTTCACCATAGTGACTGACCATCGGGCTCTGGAGTGGCTCGATCGACTACAAGAGAACAATGCCAGGTTAACACGTTGGAGTTTATCTCTTCAGCCATACGACTTCCAAGTCCGCCATCGTCCAGGCAAAGACAATGGAAATGCGGATGCTTTATCAAGAATCGCGTCAAACTAGTTGTCGCAAAAGAAGGGGGGAGGAGTGTGAACTCGTGGACTGTTGCAGGGACAACCGAGTCATTGTTTTGGTTACATTGTTGCACCTCATTAGCGTTTCCATAGCTACCATTCATCTATTAATGGATGTTATTCTCACCTTTTTGCGTGAATTGTTGTGCATGTAGTTGTCTTGTTTGGCTGATAATATTCAATCGATCTGAAGTCTAGAAAAGTTCAGTTACTCTTTTATCAGCTCTCAGTTGGGGTAGCTAGGGGCTAGCCAACCGCTCTTTATAGTTGAGTAGCTATATCATTCCTGGGAGTGACACCTTGATTGAAAAATACCTATTAAGTCACTTTGCTAAGTTGCAATATTATATTGTAAGTACTCAGTTACAATTAGTAAATCTAATCTTTATTAGTAGTCTTTCTCAAAACAATATATTATGATCAAAACAAAATGGAGTCATTTTATACTAAATTGCACATGTTATATGATCAGATTAGATTCCAAAGGAACAGTGAAAATATCAGATTTTGGACTTTCGGAAGAAGTTTACACTAGTGGATATTTCAGGCAGAATAAGAAGGATGCAGTTAGACTGCCTTTTAAGTGGATGGCACCAGAGAGTCTCACTGATGCCTTGTTTACAAGCCAATCAGATGTGGTAAATAAAATAATGTATGCCAAAATAATAATCGCCACGACATTGCCTAGTGGGTAAAAGTGCGGCAAGGTCGTGAAGAGATAGCTGTTACCAATCAGGTCATTATTTAGTTTTCCACTGCTGTTGTATTTCAAATAATATTACACTTTTTTGTTTTGAAAAATGACTTGGCTATGGTATAATAGTCTGATATTTTTCTTTATTTTCAGTGGTCTTATGGAGTAACTTGCTGGGAGGTGTTTACTTGTGGCAGAACCCCTTACCCAGGAGTAAATCCCATCGATCTGCCAAAGCTTTTGGAAGAAGGGGTGAGATTGGACTATCCTACAAATGCTGCTAATAGCTCTGAAATGTAAGATATTGAAGTAAAGGGTGCTTAAAGCATCACAATGTGATTGTGACATTTGCCTCAATTACCCAATAAATAATTTCTATTTGATTAGATACATTGTCCTAACGAAGTGTTGGAAGCAATGTCCTCAAGATCGACCAACATTTAATGATCTTGTAACTATGATGGACAGAAAGTTACAGTCAATTGCTGGATACTTAGAGTTGGGAATGATTCTTATTCCTGAGGAAGGTTAGATTTTCAATAAAATTTCTGGTTACTTAGAGTTAGAATGATTATTGTTTCTTATGATGGTAAGTAGCTATTATATTAAACTTTATCGTTAATAAAGTTTAACACTATCACTTTAGTTATAACTTTAGAAATCATTGATTTAACCTGTGTACATTTACATTTAAATTATTATTTCAGAAAATTCGGGAGGCATAGATGGCACAGATTTGATTGAAAATGGTCTTGAAGAAGAAAAAATTACTATCATTCAAAATGTGGAAACATAAATACCTTATGGTCAAACAGCCAATTATAATGACACCATTATTTGTATTGTTTAGAAACATTATTGTTAGTTTCATACAATTAAATAACATTGAGTACATAATAGTACATTTATTGTGCTTACTTGATATGCATTAACTTTTGTCTTTAGAAAGTATGATGTATTTTCTAGTTTTTATATTTTTGGCCATTATATTTTACTACTGGTGACCTACAAAAGGCTCAGCTAAATAATAACATAACTATAATGTAGAATAAACTTTAATACAGGCTACATACAACCACCAGAAAATGATCCAATATACATTTCTCAAATAATAGTCTCTATTGACAATCCATATAAATCAAGTATTATAAAATAATTCCATTTCTCCAATCTCCTTTTTGAAACTGTTGTATAGCTTATAAAATTCATGATAAAAACAATTGAATTATTGGGATGTTCAATTCACTTAGGTAACTCGGTGATAGTGTGCTGGAAATTAAAGCCCATACAAAGATGGAAATATGCAAATAATAAAGAAGGCCAATATTAGATTAGTTTTGATGCAGTTTAAGCAGTAGTATTCATATAATTATTAATATTAATACATCAGATTACAGATAAATGCAATTTTGAGTTTCCTCTGGATGATACATCAAACTCTCAAACTGGAGCACTACCTAGTATTTGGTACTATAGAAGTTGGTAATCTATTGACAAATGCATATTATGTAACAGCATCTCTAGCTATCCAGGTGGATGGTCTCTCTGTAATAGTGGTGGCTTACAGCAGCAACACAAGAACTTCTCACTTCATGGCCTTTGTAAGCTATTCAATTATTGTTTTAATTTCATACTATTCTTTCCCACTTTAGTTTCAGAAGCTGAATGGTATGACACTTCAAATAAGTGACAATTTTAAAGTAAATCATTTGTCATGCAGTAGGGACTCTTCAGTGGCATTTTGACCTGGCATATATATTTACTACTTCAATGACAGCTGTGAGTATTAGTAAATTTGCAAATTTTTTGAAAGGGGAAAATCATATGTTAAGTGACAATCTCCAAAGTTTGTACTTTTGTTTGTGTTTGTTTATTTTGTAGGTAATACAAATTCCCCTTGAGGAGTGTTCCTTGCACAGAGAGTGTTCTAGTTGTGTGTCTGACAGGAACCCTCTGTGTCGCCGGTGTGTGGTAGAGAATAAGTGTTCCAGAGTGTCCCAATGTGCTAATGGAAACTCTACCAGTGACAGGTGGATACATGCAGACAACACTACTACCAGTTCTGGCAGATGTATCACTAATGTTATCACTCCTAGTCAATATGTCATGGATGATCCACAAATAGTAAGACGGTCTTCATTACTGCAGTCCGATAAGCATGTTTTGTCTGAAACTCTTAAAGAACATTTCTGACTTTGAACTGCTCAAACTATGTATGTACATACACATACAATTGATTACATATGTGTACCCTGTGACTCAGCTGTATAATTCAATTATTAGATGTTATTTTATCATCAAATTCAGTACATGGACAACGAGAGGGTTTTAGTAGTCTGGCATTCATTCAAACAGTCAGTCTGTCTGTCACTTTGTTAACAGCGGTTATCGAAAATAATACACTTTTATGCTTTGAGAGTAGAACTTCGACTTGATGACGATTTAAGTTCCGTTAATTTGCCACTTTAAAAAAATTTTGTCTTAGTTTTTGAGAAAACGAGAGTAAAGGCAGAATACGATGAGTGCTGCTAACGGCCATGCCGATTCAATCATTTAGCTGCTATTTAGAATCATGTATACTTACGTGGGGATACACATTTTATCACACCAGATTCAGATTTATTATGTCTATTCTGTAGTTCCAGTGCTTACCTTTTTTTGTCTGCTATTTGGAAGTCTTGTTGCTCGAGGTGAGCTCCTGTAAGTACTTCTCTTCAAAAGTGTACCCTAAGTGTTCGTATAGCGTGCATGTCAGAAAGTCCAAATGTTTTTGTGGCTTATTTTTTTCAACAAAGCTTAAGTTAGTCAAATACCAGAGAATGCCATGAAGTCCTCAGAAAGTCGCAAAAACAATATGGCTGAGTATTGAACACGTAAAAATGCTTTAGAAAGTGTGGATCAGTCCCAGTAGAGTGTTAGGGCTGATTCTAAATGTTAATGACCATAAAAAAAACCTCGAAAGCCAGAAGAATCCCGGAGATACAAGTAGGCCAATTCAAAATGCCCTAGCTAGACAAGTGAATATTTATATTCATAAATAAAACAAACTAGTATCGTTATAAGCTGAAAATATAAGAACTTAGTTATTCAACAATAGTGACTTCTTTTCCATATTACTGCATTTTTAACTTACACTGTGGGTTTGCAGTCGTAGTTCTGTAGTTGATATTACATTCAAATAACTTGCTAATTTTCAGATAATTTTGGGTTCAGCTCAAGGCATAAAATGAGAGTTCATCACAGTATGCTAAACAGTCTCTGATTTTGAATTTTACTTAGGTAGTTTGTATGGTATACATCTATATAATAATACACTTGTGTGTCAGTAATGATGACGACAACGACGATGGTGTGTGTATTCATGAATAATTCATGAGCTTAGTACGGTTTGGTAAAGTATTATCTTTTTACCGTAGGTATAGTGTCGTCACATTCTGTATAACATACCGGTTATTTCTAAAAAGCGGGTGCAACAGAGACGATGGAATGTGGTGTAAAAAAGGAAGGCGAAAGTACGTAAGAGAAGATAAAAGGAGATTAAGTACCTGAAAAGCGGAAAGCTGATGGAGTCGGCGAGGTAAGGCGGCGTAGGTTTAAAATGGAACAGAAGAGAAGGCAAAAAGGCGTGTGATTAATTGTAACTAAAAAGCAGGTGGAATAGACGAGTAAAGGCGGGGGTTAGTTTTCAAAAGAAAGGCTAAAGTGCGAAATAGAAGACAAAAGTTTCTCAAAGTTAGACAGAAATGCAGGAGAGATAGACAAAGGAAAAGGGGGCGCCATGACTAAAAAAGAAGAGCTGAAGGTAGGAGTGGTGGGATAGAAGAAAAGCTCAAAATAGTTCAGAAAAAAGAGAGCAGGAGAGTACTTATGTAACCTTAACCAATGGTAGAGAATGATAATTGAGCAGGATAACTTGTGCTACTGCATTCTTACTTTGCAATACGTCAAGGTCACTATGTGGTTGGGTACTTGCTAGTTAATTACATTGGGACACATTAAATATGAATTACAAGAAATTATAGCTTGTCTTAGCCATGTGAACTTCAGTCAAGTATGTGTTATTGAATATAAACATTGTATTTTGTATCTATCAGTTTCAGTGAAAGGTCCTGGACTGCCAGCAGTACTACCAGGTGAAACTTACTCCTGTCATTTAGCTGATAATCTAGGAAGATACAACATCACTGTACCAGCAATAACTGTGGAGGATGGTAGAAACTATACTTGCAATATTAACAATGCCAACTTCGGCTATGAGGGAGTTATATCAGGTGAGTTTGATTAATATGATATAATGAGATTGTGCAATTGTAGTAATGATTTTGGCTTGGTTGTAATCTCTGTTTATGTTCTAAACAGCAACTTCTCCCCCTTTCTGTTTAGCTCTATTTTAAAGAATTTAACACAAGTTAGGTGCTGGAAAGTAATGTGCATCTTCAAATAATAGTTGCATATTATGTCAGTATTGACAAGAAATGTGTGAACACACATACTTTAAACATGTTAAAGCAGTCAAATAGGAACACATTATTGTATTTTCTCTTTGGCAGAGATCAACTTCAGTTTCATTAGTTCCAGAGGTATGGTCCCATTTGATACTACTATGAATTCCATCACCATATACAGATGTAGTTCTGCTAGCAGGTATGTTTTAATAGACTGTTTATCTATACTGACTGCACAATCCTATATTTGCATGCTTTTATTTGTATATAGATGTAGTGAATGTCTTCAGACAGACAATGCTTGTGGATGGTGCTCAGTAAATAAAATATGCCGAGGAATCTCAACAGATTGTGTTAGCTCTAGTTCAATGACATTTTTGCAGGTACAGTATTACGAAAAGTTTTTTTCTTCCCCTCATTAATGGCATGGTTTTAATTACTTAGTTAATGGTTGGACAGAGTTTCAGTGATGTTTGTCCATTATTATTGACCACAAGTGATGGCTATTCTCAACATGTCAGAGTAGGAACTTATCTGCAATTAACTACAAGTAGCCTTCCTCATACAGTGAGTTTTGCCACTAAATGTTAATCCAACACCAGATATTACATAAGTATGATATGTGAATTTATTTGTGATCATCCTTCCAGGAGTCAGGGTTGTCCTACAGGTGTGATATTGGTGGAACCATACTACCAGCCACTAGGAACAATGACACTAGTCTCACTTGTAATGTGAATATGAATCAGGTAAATGCCAAATCACATTTGAGGATAGCTAGGACCATAATGATGACTAGGTCAATTTGTCACCGATATGATGCATTTTTAAATGTTTAATACGTTCATGTCCATGCTAATCAATTCTATTACTGGACAATTTGGCTCACTCCTGGTATTACAATAAATATTATTCAAATTTTTTGCAGTTATCTATCTCATCATCAAATGATGAAGTTGTGGATGTGTCAGCTTTTTGGACTGATGGATCATCCATTACTCATCGTATTGATTCCTTATCACCTGTGAATGGTAAGTATAATAATATCATTTCTTTTTTTAACTGGCATATCTTCTCTCCATAGTGACTCTCTATGACTGCTTGTTCTCGGATACTGGTTGTTCGGCATGTGTCAATACAAGAGTAGGAACAAGCTTCCAGTGTGGATGGTGTGATACAACATCAAGCTGTAGAGTAGGGGAGGAATGTTCAATGGCTATTATTACTGATGGCCAACAATGTCCGGCTCCAGCTATTACAAATTTCTCCCCAAAATCTGGACCTCCAGGAGGAGGTACTACTACTACTATTACAGGAAGAAACCTAGGAGTCACATTCAGTGATTTCACTGCTAATAGTATCACATTGAGGAGGGCACCTAATACTATGGTTCCATGTACTCCAATCAGTGAAGGCTATGTAATCAACATGATGATATCTATGCCACCAAATCTCACTCATATTAAACTCTTTTGTCTGTTCCTTTAGACCTAGGAATGCCACAGTCTTAACATGCATCACACCCAGTACTCCTTCAGTGTCATCTGACAATGATATAGTAGTGATGATTGATGATGATGCTATTGCTCCAGACAATGCTATCCAGTTCTCATTCAGAGACAATCCTACATTTACATCAGTACAGCCACAGAACACTATTGCAAGGTGTGTACAGCAGAATATGAATATATTATTCCTTAAAATAATAGCTTCTTTGTAAATTAAAAACCACAATAATCATATATATGTTTGTGTAAGCATAACTCCTTTGTGTATTTGTCACGTATTATAGTGGAGGAACAATTTTAACCTTCTTTGGAACTTTTGGATGTTTCAAAGAATCCACAATTATTTGTTAATAATATTGAAGTGAGTATGTTTTTGCCTTATTGTGTTATGTGTTTTTGTATAGAAATATTTCTTATAATTATGTACATATTATGTGTGTATGTATGTATAGTCTGAATGCAGTGTGGTGAACAGCACAGTCCTGACATGCATTACTCCTAGACTACCTGCTGGCACATCCATGGTCGGCTATGTGTTGAGACTAGATGATGTCCCTTCTCCCAATATCACTATTGCAGCACTAATGCTAGAAGTTCTATCAGACCCTATAGTAACAGGATTCATACCAGACTGTGTTCCTCTTAGTACATTATCAAGTGTAGTCTCTATTCAGGTAATTATATATAGCTATTCAATAATACTTGCAACACTTTGTCCAGCAAATTGATGGCAGATTTATTTCTATTTTTATCAATCTAAATATACATTTGGTTGCTGGTGATCTTTGGTTCTGACCAATTTAGCACGACCCTTATTTAGTGGATTGGGTTTAATTATGTCCATGCACATCAACAAAGTTACAATTAACCACAATAATTAGTGTTGGAATCTAGCTAATGTTTTATGCTGCACTAATAGTAAACAATGTTTTTATATTATTTTCATTGCAATGACACAAAATCACTAAAGTGAATTAATTAACAAGCCATGTATCAAATTTCCTACAAGAATCTTACCACATTACTGACAATTTGTTGCCAAGCAATTGACACACATCTAATGACATAATTATGAAGACAAGTACCCCACCACATAGTGGCGGCTTGGCATAATTTCAAAGTAAGAATGCAGTAGCACCGTAATCTTGCTCAGTTATCATTTTCTACTAATGGTTGAGGCATTTCCCTCTCCTGCTCTTTCTTTCTGAACTAACTGAGCTTTTCATATACCCCACCTCTACCATCTTCATCTCTTCTTCTTGAGTCATGAAGTCCTATCTCTCCTGCTTCTGAATTTCTGTCCTACTTTGACAAACTTTGTCTTCTAGTTTTCGTACTTTAGCCTTTCTTTTGAAAACTAACCCCCACCTTTACTCATTGATTCAACCCGCATTTAATTATAATTAATTGCTCACCTTTTTGTCTTCTATTCCATATTCTAAACCTACACCACCTTACCTCACTGATTCCACCCGTTTTTCAGATACGATTTATGGCCTTATTAAATTTACACTGCCTTCCATCGTCTGTTGCATCTGCATTGTAGAAATAACCAGCACTTTATACTGAATGTGACGACACTTCACCTGCCACAAGTTGATGACACTCTACCTGCATAAGTTGATGACACTTTACCTGACATAAGTTGGTAACACTTTACCTGCCATAAGTTGATGATACTTTACCTGCCATAAGTTGATGATACCTTACCTGCCATAAGTTGATGATACTTTACCTGCCATAAGCCGATGATACTTTACCTGCCATAATTTGGTGACACTTTACCTGCAATAAGTTGATTGATACTTTAACTACCATAAGTTGATGGTACTTTAACTACCATAAGTTGATGGTACTTTAACTACCATAAGTTGATGGTACTTTACCCAGCCATACAAAAGTCATGAATTATTCATGAATACACAACGTCGGTTGTTGGTCGTCAGTCGTTGTCATTGTTACTGACACGCAAGTGTATTATTATAATAGATGTGCTGAAAACTTACAAGCTACAGTGTGAGAATGTTTTCTTAAAATATTGCATAGGTTGAAAATTATATGTTATGCAAGTTTACAAATGAATATCTGTTAGAATATTTACTTAGCTATTACATTATTATTTCCATCACATGTGCATGATAATTTATTTAGAATTGTTGTTTATTGTTAATATTGTTGCTTATCCTACCACAACTTTATAGTACCTTGGTTTATGATACCAGTTTTGTTACATGTAAATATAAAATCATATTTTTTTTTGTACAAACATTGAAGAAAATTCAGACTTACCTTTGAGAATAATACTAACTTAAGCTCATTTTTCAATTGTTTAAAAGCTGCTGTTCAGATGAAGTACACTGCTAATTCACTTTATATTTGATAGATTTTTGGGTTTCTGATGGGTAATTAAAAATTTGGGCAAACAGATGCTGAACAGATGAGCATTTATATAAAAATTAATAAAACTTATTTTAATTACTCATTTACTGAATGCCCTAGAATAGTGGAGTATACAGTAACAACAACCAAAAAGGAATGTTATGGATGTAATAACATCAATTATGTTTAAGTCCATTGTTTTAGTGCAAATCCCTCAACTATTCTATAGATAGAGAATATTTGTTTAATTTACTGAGTTCATAACTTTATTTGCTTGTTTAGGGCAGCAATTTTGCTTCAGTTGTCAGACAAGAAATCCTGATTATAGTTGGAGGCAGTAATTGCATCATTAATAGTGTTTCTTCAACAGAGGTATTATCAATGATTATTATAATGTAGAATTCAAACTTTTTTATTGTAGATTAGTTGTTTCATTCCATCTGAACTAGTGCAAGATGACATTCATTCAGTTTCAGTGCAGGTATACATTATTTTTAAGAGCATGTTATAATAAACAAAATTATTTAAAGTCACTTAATTGTAATGAGTAATGGATAATACATTGTGCTATTAGTGCCATTGTATATATTTAGATTAAATACACCTTAGTGAAGCCTTAATATCATGACCCTCTGTGCTATTGTTGTATTATTGGCAGTAATTAACATTATTGTAGTTTATGTTGGTAATTAGCTTCATTATGTCTTATAATTTAATCTATATAATATTATGTACACTAGATATTATTTGGTAGGAATATTAACATTACCCTACCAAACAGACTAAGACTATCTTCATCTACTGTGTCTGGTGATAATATTGGTTTGATAATTGGAATTGTGATTGGAGTCGTTGTATTTCTATTGATAAGTGTTGTGCTGGTCATGTGCATCATATTGAAGTGCTCATTGTCACAACATGCTTGCATGAAGGAGAACAAATTCCGAATGAATGAATACATAGCAGAGATGACACTCAAGGACAAATTAAAGCAAGTCAATGGACAAGGTACTTTGCTTATGCTGGATTTTAGATAAACTAGTACAAGTTGTATGAGATGTTTCTGTTCAAGTTGATGTGCGGGTATAGAAATGAAAGAATGCTGTGTGGAATAGTGAAAGACTGCTTGCTCTTTTTCTTTAGCATAGTGTTCTGCAGTATTATATTAAACTATAGTCATCACAAGCAGTTTGCTGAGTTTTAACAGTACCACAAAAATAAACTTTCAATACTTGTAACATATTGTCAAATAGTATACACAAGATAAACTTTTACTCATTGGAATAATTTTCATCGTATTAGAGATGACATATCAAATGTGATGAATCTGATACCTGAAAACCTTAAAGTGTCGATGAATGAGCTACGAAATTAGATGTAGAACTTGGACGAGGTGAGTAGAATATTAAAACTCATTGCTGTTAGGTCAAACTCAAAATTGATGTTGCTTTTAAAAATTCAGCTGTAAGAGAAAGTTTTGTACTATTACTATATAATTCTTAATAATAGGTCAGTTTGGAATTGTCAGCAAAGCTCATCTGGTCAAGAATACATTTAAAGGGCCTCTACAAAATGTTGTAGTAGCAACAATACATGGTAAATTGGATAAATGATTACTGTATTTGACATGTACTTGAAAATATTATTGGCGACTGAGCGAAGAACTATAAGTGATAACACAATTGAAATTGGGGATATGCGTTTGTTTATAAATCTGTGTGAACGTTTGTATGTCATTTGTATTTTGATCCTAACATATTTGTGTGTTGGCTTCGTGTTCTACCCCTTCCCATACTTCCACTGAACAGAATTTTTCGGTTTAGTAATCCCGTATTATTCAGTTGTGGTCAGATAATAATTCTATAATACTTAGCTAAGTATCATCACAATGGCTACGTACTTATAATTATAGAAACTAGCAAGAACCCCGCCACGCCGTGGCCCTTGATGTATTGCAAAATAATAATGCAGTACCATAAGTTATTTTTACTCATTATAACATTCTCTACAGTTGGTTAAGGTTACATCAGTTGTACTCTCCTGCTCTATTTTTTCCTGAACTATCTCAATTCTGTATCTACAACATTTCTTCTGTTTTTTTCCATCTCTTCCTTCTTTAGTCAAGGAGTCCTTTCTCTTCATTTGTCTACCACTTCTGCTTCTGAATCATAATTGTGGACTTAGGCTTTGTGAAAAATTTAACTTCAGCTTTTCTACTTTCACCTTTCTTTTGAACTTGTGCCACCTTTACTCGACAATTTGAGTTCATTTTCGTTTTAGTGCACAATTAACCATTCCGTTTTGGCCTTTTCTTTCGTACTTTCTCCTTATTAAAACAACGCCTTTCCTCACTAATTCCACCAGCTAATTAACCACTTTTTGCATTCTCTTTCACACTTTACACTTCCTTTCTGAAGCGAACGCTGTCTATCCCCTTCTGTTCCACACGCTTTTAGTTACAATTTCAGTAATCATGTTTTACTGACTATGATGATACTTTACACAGATTCTCCTGATTCTTGGCCACTCTCGTCTTCTTTCATTTGTCATTGTACCTGGTGAAGTTTAAACTAATTTTCCTACCTCTAGTCTAGTATAGTGAAACCCTTCAATTCTTTACAACTGTGTTCTGGTTTACACAGTAATTCAGCGCTAGTTCACGAAAGCTACCTCTCTCAGACTCGCTCACCATTTGTGCTGAAGTACATCACTAGTTATATCAATAACTGTCGCAATAAATGAACTGATTACATGTCTAATTCATTTAGGTAATAACACAAAAACCGAAACTGAGGAAACTATTTCTGAAATTTTAAAGATGGAGTCATTATCTCATCCTAATGTCATGAGTTTGATTGGTGTCAGTATCACGGATACAATGAGAATTGTCATTATAATGCCTTATATGGCAAATGGAAGTTTGCTAAGTTATATTAAGAAAGAGAGAACAAATTTATATAGTTAGATTTTGATGTAGATGAAGATGAGGTAAGAACAACTTGTAATTCAATTAATTAGCACATATTCTTGCAATAATACATTTTCGCTTTTTTTAAAAAGTTTCATGCTGATGTATAGCAATACTTTTTGCAATGATAACACATTTGACTTTTGTAACTGAAATAGAGAAAACTTTGAGTTCAAAACATTCTACATACCAGTTTCACATGTCAGTAACATTTAATAAATGCTAAAAAAAGATTGCTATACTTTATTTATCTACTACTGATCCCTTGACACAATGCTTGTGCACTGTTTAGATGCTTTCATTAGTTTTGACTATATATATGACAGTAAACCACACACAGTTGACAAAAAATAGCTGGAATGCTGAAAAGTTATGTTAATTGTTATTGTGACTACAAACACTCTACTCGTAATGCATACAAAAAAACAATGATTGGCCTAGGAATGCCAGCACGTCATACAAATATTTACATACAGACACATCATTATTCAATTGTCTGCCACACAGGCAGTCAGATTATTGTATTGACAAATAATTTTAGAAGCAAGTACATTAAGTCAAACAAACAAGTATATAAAAATTCTAAATAGCTTTGATACTTTTACCAGTCTATTAGATGGTACAAATTCTGTCACCAGTAAAATTTAATAATAGCGTCACCAGTAAAATTTAATAATAGCGTCGGACATATTCTGTCTTACAAAGTTTAAAGTTTTATTTTTAATTAATTTATTAATGTATTTTTTTCTATTTATGATGTATAGGCGAGTCAATATGTACATTACAATACCACAGAACTAATGAGTGATGTATGATCCCACAAACTAGTTCATAATTCCTATTCTATTTACAGATATTGACAGTCAGAAAGTTACTCTTAAAAATGTGTCATCAAATTGCCTTGGGAATGGCATATTTATCAGCCAACCAGATGGTACACAGAGACTTGGCTGCTCGGAATTGTTTGTAAGTATGTACAGTGCTTCCAACTTAAAAAGTGGATTTTTTTAAACAAAAAAATAATTTTAAATCACAATTCTCTGTCTCTTGTTTTATGTTCATCATTTTCATAATATTCTACAAGAGCCAGGTTATCGTAAACTTACTGGACTAAAAATATGATGATCATGTTACACAAAAGTGTTAGCGCGTGCAAGTTGCACTAAACTTGCCACAAGTAAAAACCCTTTCTTGCTCTTTAGAACCTCACTACAATCATTTAACTTACACATACCTTTTATTCATCATCCCAATAATGTTTCCAATAGTAAAACTGCCTGTTTAGGGAATGGAAAATGGAGTACAGCACTTTGAGCTACGGTTGAACGGTAATTTCCCAAGTTGTAAGACGGTACTTTCCCTAACTGCGAGCGGCTGTATCGGTTCTCAGCATTCCATATACTAGCAGCAGTAAGCGAAGGCAAAGTCAGTCAAATTGTTGGCTGATATTACTAACTTGGAGCTAAGCCTATCCAAGAGGTCCTTTTTTTCAAGAGCTGACTGTAAGCTAAAGGAGTTTAACACTCCCAAGGCTCCCAGCATTCGGTATTCTGACAACATTTGGTCGATGTAGTTGGAGTCGTACGGGTTGTGCGGTTCCAGACAGCAGCTAAAACGCTGGCTGTGATAGGCAGTACACTGTAAAAATTATAGCGTGAAAACCCACCAAATTCACACCAAACTGGTGGTGTGAATGCCCACCACCTAAGCATAGTGTGTCCTTCACACTTTCCTCCTAGTGTGGATGCACACTTAGTGTGAAATTCACACTCAATGGAATAGCATGGACCCTTTACCGAACATTAATTATATTCATATGCAGGCAAAACCCAATGCTATTATCACTGTAATATACCTTATTTAATGAGATCTGGATTAGACCAGTCTTTTTTTGGAAGTAAAATGTTGATATGTGTTACTATAATCAATGTAACTTAGAATAATTCAGCATTAATGTAAGTATAAGTTCATAGTGATTGTGGTGAGAATTCACACAAAATTTGGTGTGCACTTCACACCCAAACAATGAGGTGTGCGCATCACACCATATTTTGGTGTGACTATTGTCACAAGTGATTCACACTTAATTTGGTGTGAACTACACACCTTTTGGTTTACAGTGTAGCACCGTAAAACTTGATCCCATGGGCCTGAGATACAATTGTAGCTAAAATAGCCACATCCACGCAACAATTAGCGGCAAACTGGTACCTCTCTCAATCATTTGACACATACATGTGCTGTTTTGTGACGTCTCGTTTACGTGTACTAAAGGCCCACAACCCACTTCTAAATCTCATCATTTGATAACCTTTACCATGCATAAACATTTTTTGATAAAAATAGCCACAACTCACTTAATTTTCAAGATATTGCTACCAAATTTTACATAACAATTTTCAGGTAATTTTACATCATGTGTCAAATTTATAGATGTACCTCCATAAATTCAAAAATCTTGGTTTAAACATTTTTTTCTTAAAAATTTAAAATATTTTGAGATTCAAATTTCATTTGCCCACAAAATCAGGACAAAATGGTTTTGTCTATATGTTAATGCCATTAATGTATAATACTACAAATTTTTTGCTTTCTATTTCACATATTTGAGAATAATTACAGCAGAATTAGAAACCTTAACCAAAAGCAAAAAAATCCACACACTTGTTATTTATTCAAGTTTCTGTAATATGCATAATAATACATTATTGGACTCAAAAAATAATCATTGATAGTTTACGTATGAAGTCATGTTATGTTGTAGTAAATCAAAATCTTTGATTTTAACCATACCAATAACTAAGCATTCAATATTAATTATAATTAAAGGGCAGGCTATCATTTGTAATCAAGTTGCAGTCTATGTAGTATACAATTTATTTATAGAATTTCACAACCTTTCACTAAATTACCCCAGCAATAATAGGGCATGTTTACACTAATTGGCATGTATTGTCTTAATAGATTGGATTCCAAAGGAACAGTGAAAATATCAGATTTTGGACTTTCGGAAGAAGTTTACACTAGTGGATATTTCAGGCAGAATAAGAAGGATGCAGTGAGACTGCCTTTTAAATGGATGGCACCAGAGAGTCTCATCGATGCATTGTTTACAAGCCAATCTGATGTGGTAAAAATAATGGAATTCCTAAGAATTTTTGGGAAAACACATATGTAATCATAATATCATTAAGTGCTGATTTATTTAACTAAAACTAAAGCCAAAACACCTTGTTTTACTATTGGTAAGAAAAACTGTAACTAAGCTGTAATGAATGTGAAAAAAAACAACGAAAACTATTATTGTAGAAGACTGTATATTCAAATATAACTAAAACTCCCAATAGAATGGATAATAAAAACTAAAACTCAACAATTTTAAATCAATTCACCTTGAATCATGTCATTTTTAAATGAAAATATAAATTGCCATCCAGTAAATACATACGTATTTATATGCTAACACTTTCATAAAAATATGATTATTTTTGATGTTCTTTGGGGTTCTTGAACTACTTTCTTTTTGAAAAAAATTTGTATCACAAATTAACTAAAACTAAAACTAGTCAACTAACTAAATATATATATTTATATAAGTAACTAAATCTTTCGCATGATATTGAAGATTATACTAAAGTCTAACCAAATCTTCAAGGAGAAATAGGAAAAAAATAACACTAAAACTAAGCCTTCAAGATATATTTTTAGTATGAATAACAACAAAGAAAGTTTGGGATCTCTAAACCAAAAACAACACTGTTATCACTCATGCTATAATTCTATTATAATGCAATATTCAGTGGTCTTATGGAGTAACCTGCTGGGAGGTGTTTAGTTGTGGCAGAATTCCTTACCCAGGAGTAAATCCCATTGATCTGCCAAAACTTCTGGAAGAAGGGTTGAGATTGGATTATCCTACAAATGCTGCTAATAGCTCTGAAATGTAAGATATTGAAGTAACAATTGCTTAAAGCATCCCAATGTGATTGTGATATTTCCTCAATTACCCAATGAATAACCTCTATATGATTAGATACTTTGTCCTAACGAAGTGTTGGAAGCAATATCCTCAAGATCGACCAACATTTGATGATCTTGTAACAATGATGGACAGGAAGTTACAATCAATTGCTGGATATTTAGAATTGGGAATGATTCTTATTCCTGAGGAAGGTTAGATTAGCAATACAATTTCTGGTTACTTAAAGTTAGAATGATTATTGTTTCTTATGATGGTAAGTAGCTATTATATTAAACTTTATCGTTAATAAAGTTTAACACTATCACTTTAGTTATAACTTTAGAAATCATTGTTTAACCTGTGTAATTTTACATTTAAATTATTATTTCAGAAAATTCGGGAGGCATAGATGGCACAGATTTGATTGAAAATGGTCTTGTAGAAGAAAAAATTACTATCATTCAAAATGTGGAAACATAAATAGCTTTATGGTCAAAGAACCAATTATAATGACACTATGATTTGTATTGTTTAGAAACATTATTGTTAGTTTTATACAATTAAATAACATTGAGTACATAATAGTACATTTATTGTGCTTACTTGATATGCATTAACTTTTGTCTTTAGAAAGTATGATGTATTTCTAGTTATTATATTTTTGGCCATTATATTTTACTACTGGTGACCTACAAAAGGCTCAGCTAAATAATAACAGAACTATAAAGTAGAATAAACTTTAATACAGGCTATATACAACCACCAGAAAATGGTCCGATATAGATTTCTCAAATATAGTGTCTATTGACAATCCATTTAAATTAAGTATATAAAACAATTTCATTTCTCCCATCTCCTAATTTTTGAACTTCCAAAACTGCTCCAGCACAAATGGTGAGTGAGCTGTTTTGCCTTATGCAGTTTCTATAAGGATACAAAGCTTAAATTTTGACACTAACCATGACAACAATTCTAATACTGTGATTATGCCAAACAAGATGTTTAAAATTTTTAAAAATAATTTTTGTTTATTCAAACTTTGACAGTTCCACAATTAAAGTGAATGGATATCATTTATAATAATTATATATAGAAGGACAATTTTGTTTACTGGAATTGCGTAGCCTGAATTGCCTAAAGTTTTGAATAGATATTTTTAAGATTAATACACTAAAGTGAAGTTATGCTATAACTAATAGTTTAGCTATTTGATGTCAAAATAACTCATTCTACTTTATGAGCTTTGATGTCCATAAATCTTTGTTAAAAGAGGACTAATGTAAGTTATAATATACATTTGGAAATACTGAAGCTGTCAGGACTGTAGTTGGTTCACAAATACAATGTAATTATGCATTTAAACACATTTGGTGAACGGTTGTCTTTCAATATGACACTATAAAGACAAATCATCAAATGTAAGTCAATCATCATTAGGAGTTTTTCTTTCAACATCTAACTATAACATAACTGTATAATTATAGCACAAACATTTATGAAGGTGCACAGACATTTGCATTCAAATACTAGTATTAACACAGAACTAAAATTATTTCTTATCTTTCCTTTTGTATAATTATTCACATTTTTTTTTTAGAGGGTTTTCTGATTATCTTTTGTAGTTGTCTTTATTAAGAAATAGAAAATTAAATGGGAACTATTTTGCTGTTGGAAAACAGGTAACTTCAATATCTATAAAATAGTGACATGAAGTGAAATAATTATCACCATTATTTTATTTCCATAATTGCATTGAGATTAATTAAGGCACCCTTGAACTTGTTTTCAAAGTATTTATAAAGTATTGAGTCATCCAAACATCATAAGGTCATGGATTGCTTATAACAGGAATCTGAGACATGGAGGTAATTCTTGGACCCCGACCCACAAGTTTTGGCCACCATAAGTAGACATGATGCTTCATTCGTAGTAAATATTGTTGTTATTTTATATTAGCCAATTTATTTGATTGAAGCACATGTCAGTAAAGACTAACTAATAATTGAACAAAACAACAACAACAACTCATGACTAAGACATTCTTAGATACTCAAGTTTGGTAGATAAAGAGATGAAATATATCTCATTTTGTTAGAAGTTTATAATCAATCTATAAGATAAAAGATAAAAGTAACAACTTATTCCTGTTAATTAATTTTATTGATGTTAATGCATTAGCCAACATGACACAGTTTTTATCAGAATTACCATTGTATAATAAGCTAATCAAATAATTGTATATACAAGAAATATTTGTTTATTTGTTACCACCAGTCCATCCGCCAAATAAAGTTTAAGTGTACATATTGTGTAGCTTTCCCCCTTCATCCTTTTGACAAGAGTCACGAAAATAAATTTGAAAAAAAATCTTTAAAAAACTAATTGTTTCATTGAACTGTTGAAAATGGGACAGTAACATTGCAGTACTTACAAAATTGAAATTATTTGGTCTATCATTCGCGACAGCCAAAGATGTTTAAATTCTGTAACCTGTGAAAGAGAGAGAATACTCCAAGAAGGAAATATTAAAAAATGAGTCTTAATTGTGGTAACCACTTTCTTGTACTACATAGCTACTTAGTTTTCATAATATTATTATTGGGTACTGAGTGAGGCAACAAGTGAACTACATACTTTACACTTATTCTAGGATCTAATTATAACTCTTTCCTACTAAAACTAATAGAATTTTTATTGACTGCATTACAATGTGGAAGAATTCAAGGAAATTTTACAAGACATGTAATGAACTCTAAATTCTATAAGAGAATTTAAGATGCTGTAGTTGGACTACAGATGTTACGTTAAGGTAGAAAGCAGCCATTACAATTGTATGAAATTATGTACAGACGGTATCATTTGTATCACTAGTTAGCTGTGATGCTAATATTGTGTCTTTTTAATAATAATTTGCAGTACATTGGATGTATTTTAATACAAAGGCATTAATATCGATGAAGCACAAATTATTCGATTTAGAGGCTACTGGCTCAACTAAGCTCCTGAGCCTAACGGAGGTGACTCCAAGTGAGGCGGGCGGAAATTGAAAAACTTCGTGCAATTTCTAGTTTTTTATTACATGGGAAGGCGCGTTCATGCTCGCGCGTTAGGTATGAGGACCCTGTAAAATCCACCTCTATTTAGCTACACAAGTGGGAGGTTTATGTAGACAAACCCCAGTCGAGTACATACTATATATCAGCTGTGGATATAATGTGGCATCTGTGGATTTGCCTCATTTTGAGTAGCTTAAGTATAATGTGAATGGAATATCAGAGTTTAATTTACAGCCTTTTACTACTTCGTCCTCACTAACTAACAGTACCTTGCAGGTAGACTTTCAGGGAAGAACTTATGTCATTGCAGGAAGTCAACTTCTCAGATTGAACAGAGATTTGCTGTTAGAACAGAATGTCTCACTCTCTGACAGAGCTGCCACTTTCTCCCTGAGTCCTGATGAGCAGAGATTGTTTGTGTGTGTGAATGGCATGACAGACAGGTCCTGTTACTGATATAACCCCAGTGATCTCATAGTTCCTGCTGTAGCTACTGGAGTGAGCGTAGTGGGTACTGGTGGAGCCACTACTGCTACATCATTTTCAACTGAGGGAAGCTTTTATGTGGGAAGTTATGAAGTTGTGGTCTCAAGCAAGTTCAGTGGGGAGAATGAAACTCAGACAGTATATATACGGAAATGGTACGGGTTACACCCATGATTCGAACTAGAGATGACTATCGTGCTACTTAGAGTCTATTTGATAGGAAAAAGTGCTGTATGGATTTGTGCGAGGAGATTATACTTTGTCACTGTTGATGGAGGTATTGATGATGCTCCTAACTATAGAATACTGAGGGTCTGTCATGTTACTAGTTGTCCTGTTAACACCTCACCTTGCACTTTCACTGCACTTTATGAACAAGCCATACGATGTGGAAATAGATTTGGAGGTGGAAGTGAAGAGCAATCATGTGGATTATCTTTAGTAGAAGACTTCAGTGGTGTGTCTGGTCCCAGTATGATAGTGTCGCGGTGTCACTTGGACAGAAGCTCAGATAATATTGTGTGCTCATATGACCTAACAGCTATTGACTCTAACATGGACATAAGATATGATCGCTGCAGTATGAGTATTGGAGAATCAAGATTAGCATGGGCACATGGTTTTAGCTGCAGATCATCAGCTGTAAGTTTTTTTGTTGTTTTTGTAAGCAGTAGTGGTGCAAGTTGTGAAGCATACCATTTTCATTACACTTACAAGCTCTATACCTACATTCATACAATGCTGAAACCTAGCTTTATCGATTCCATTATGTATTATGTGGTTAAGTTTTAGCTAAGGTTTCCTTCCTACTTCACTTTTCAGTTCCTCGCTGAGTACAATATGAATTTTGTTTTAATTACACTTTCAAAGTACTAACTCCAGTTATGCATTGTTGCTTAATGGTTTTAATTAATAACTAGTTTTGGTCTCCAGTCATGTGCATGATTATGACATTAAAGTGATTATGCACAAGAAATTATTAATGTAAAGTTTTAGTGTGTTTGCAGGTTCTAATGTTTTAGCTTTTTCTATTTTTTGCGATTAATGAGTGATGATATGATTTCTTGAATTTCTTTATTAATGAAATGAGATAAAGAGCATGATTCTAATTGTGGATTCATTTGCTAAATTAATAATTCCTATTTCAAAAATTAGTCAGTTATATTTTGTTTTTTTATATTGTTTCTTAAAAGATACTGTTACAAAGTGGTCAATGAAAATAATTGCTTCCTCTGCTTATATATATACATAAGTAATGCATCTGTTAATGAAATTTTTGTTCGTGTAAAACTGTTGTATAGCTTATAAAGTTCATGATAAAAACAATTGAATTATTGGGATGTTCAATTCACTTAGGTAACTCGGTGATAGTGTGCTGGAAATTAAAGCTCATACAAATATGGAAATATGCAAGTAATAAAGAAGGCCAATATTAGATTAGTTTTGATGCAGTTTAAGCAGTAGTATTCATATAATTATTAATATTAATATATCAGTTTACAGATAAATGCAACTTTTAGTTTCCTTTGGATGATACATCAAACTTTCAAACTGGAGACACTTCTAATAAGTGACAATTTTAAAGTAAATCCTTTGTGATCTGCAGTAGGGACACTTCAGTGGCATTTTGACCTGGATTATATATTTACTACTTCAATGACAGCTGTGAGTACTAGTAAATTAGCAAATTTTTTGAAAGGGGAAAATCATATGTTAAGTGCCAATCTCCAAAGTTAAATGTACTCTTGTTTGTGTTTGTTTATTTTGTAGGTAATACGAATTCCCCTTGAGGAGTGTTCCTTGCACAGAGAGTGTTCTAGTTATGTATCTGACTGGAACCCTCTGTGTGGTAGAGAACAAGTGTTCCAGAGTGTCCCAATGTGATAATGGAAACTCTACTGGTGACAGGTGGATAAGTGCAGACAATACTGCTACCAGTTCTGTGCCATGCCTCTGCTAAGCTAATCATTAGTTCTGTTCAATAGTCAGCAGTGTCTGTACTATACACACTCCTAGTTTGTGAAAGTACAGTAGACGAGGGAATGCGAGGATCCCTACCATACAAGAGAAAAGAATGGGCTTGACTGACTAAACAAAACAATAAAATTATACTTCTGACTGCTGTTCAACATGAATGAATTATTTATTCATCCTTTGACTTCTCTGTCGAGAAACAGGTCCCGTGTACGACGAGGATGGGGGTTCAGTTGGACAATCATCTCGTTGTCGAGTTGGCTGCTCATCTTGTGTTATACCAATCCGCTATCTCCTACATCTCCTGGCCCGCCCCTTTCCACCAGCCCAAACCTCATTACCTGATTAGAGCTACAAGGATGCACTCATCTTCTGGCCTATCTACCAGAACCACCTCGGCATTGGTAGGCGTGAAACCAAGCACTCGATATGGACCATGAAAAGGTTGAGCTAGCTTGCGTTCAGGACCCTGTGATTCAATCGGCATAATATACCATCACATGCTCTCCTGGTTTCAAATTTGATTCCTGTTTATCCTTATCATAGAACTTCTTCTGCCTACATTGTGCATACCCAATAATGCTTTTAGCTAACGGACTCTTTCGTACTCTCTTGCACCACAGACCTATATGCAAACAGTAACAGGAGGGAGATGATCATCCCAATCATGTTGCCTTGTTTCACAACAATTAGCAATCATATTAATAAGAGTGGAATTAAATTTCTCTACAAGCCCATCTGTCTGAGGATGATAACCAGACGTGTTCAATTTCTTCACCCCAAGGACTTCACAAATACCAGAGATTAGTTCTTATAAGAAATTTGTCCCACGATCTGAAATTAACTGTTCAGGTATACCATTGTGGTGAAATGCCACCACATAATCAAGAAGAATACCACCTTTCACTTTTGTTTTATCTTTATGATCGAACTATCATTTACTATATAACGCACATCATAACAAATCCTTTACTTTCCCGCCGAGCACTCTAGAACTTGCCCATATATGGACTTGATCATTTATGCACGCATGCTCAACACCCACGCACCTCCTTCGTATATATACGATTTCGTCATTTTTCTAATTCAGTTCTGACTCGTGTAAGAAAATTATAAACCTTATCGGCAGAACTCTGGTGGCAGTGCCTACCGGTCTCCATACCACCACACCTGCTGGCAGCGGTACACTAGGATTGCGTTCAACCTGCTCTAGTGTGGAGACGTGCCCTATCGAGCTATCGAGCTATCGAGCTATCAAGACCTTCACGGCTGACCGTCGCGTGAAGCTGAACCCGTTTCTGATGCCCCATTCCACTGCTGAGGAGTCGCGTGGAAGCCCCAGAAGAGAGCGGAAGAACTTGCCGATTACTTGGGCCGATATATTTTCCTACTTTCTTTTTCTCAATTTAGATTTTGGCGTTTTTTTGTTTTTTTTGTGTTGATTTCGTATTCTTCGTGTATCCAGCATGGACGAGAACGTGCTAGACCGTGATCAGAGGAGACCTGCTCCTCATCGGTACCCTACTAGGGGGGCGTGTAATGACGCTGGCGCCCACGCTGTGGTTTCCGGTGTACGCCCTGTCGACCCCGAGGTTCAGAGGTCGAAATCACCAGGCGGGAGTGGTACTGCTGATCGCCAGTCTTCGGGTACAGCAAACGAAGTCGACCGCCCAGACGACGACGATAACGGATTTGGTTTTTTTTATGGGAATACAGACGGCACCCCTGCCATTCCTCTGGGCGTTCCATCAGCTCCAGGGCCTTCAGTAGCGCCCACAGACTCTTCAGCCCTTCAGATGATCGCAGAAGTTCTCTCTAGGATGCAAGCAAATGACAGAAGCAAAGGAACATTTGACAGAGAGCAGAGGCTGGATCGTGTGGCTAAATACCTCTCCAAGATGGAGAGTGGTGAGAGTATTTTTGTTGTTATTGCTCGTTTTGAACGTATAATGTGCCAAAAAAGTATCGATAAGTTTGACTGGATTCCCTTGTTTGAGAAAGTATTAAAGGGGAAGTGGTTAGAGTTCTATGAATCCAAAGTTGAGAGTTGTATTGGGTCTTGGGACTCTCTTAAGTCGTTAATGCTAGAGTTTGGTGGGTTTGGTATCCATGATTGCCTTGACCATATTGCCGACAAATTTAACTCTAATGGTCATCACACAGCTTCTCAATGGTTGAATATAGATGCATACAGAAAATTCACTGCCCTACGGTCTCTTCAGTCTATGTCTAAGTTTGAGGATGACACTCTCAAACATATTGTACGGGCTATTTCTGTTTTGAATATTGTTAGCTCCATGTCCAGAGATGGCAGAGCATATGTGTACAAGCAAGGAACTAAGACTGAACATTGTGTTATGTCCTCATACTCTCAATACCTCACCTCTCCTGAGTACTCTGATAGCATTCAGCGAAACCATAGGTATTATAATAGTTCTAGTGCTCGCTCTGAGCGTCAGTCCAATTATCACCGTTCATACCAACACACAAATTATAATAACGTTAACACCTCTAGTGATGACAATTCGAAACAAAAACATAAATCTGCTAGCAATGATTTTCTGTCCACAATTACATGCTACAAGTGTAACAACATGGGACATTTTGCGAATCGCTGTCCCGAACGACGTTCTCACTTTAATGCTTCCTCTTCTAACAAAGCTATAGTAGAGCCAGAACACCGTGCAGTTCAGTTTTCTTCTAACTCTAGTGCTACATCTACTACTTCCACTGTGCCTACTAATAATACTAATGCTTCTAAAACAGTTAAAAAACCTGCTAGAGAAAATGACCGGTCAGTTGGAGTTCTTGGAGGTGATTGCATGCAACCCATGTCTGATACTGAGGTCCCAGATTGTTTGAATCTGTCTCAGGGTCAACCCCATGTACTGGATTACACCATTGAGGGGTTTATTAATGGGAAACCTGCACTCCTGCAACTAGATTCTGGTGCCGAGGTGTCGGTCATCGCAAGTGATCTTGTGAATGATGACAATGTTGTTGCAACCCATCTCAATTTAAAAGGTCTTAAAAGAGTTAGTACTGTTGTGCCTGCTTACACACTTTCATTAGTAGCCCCGGGTGTTAATGGCAAATGCTTGTTCGCCATGCACCCTAAGCTCCCCAAGGGTACTGCCCTTTTGGGTAGAGATCTAGGTGACTATTTTAGAGATCTTATGTATAAGGTTAACTCTACCCCACGTAATGTTCTAATTACTCGTGCACAATCTAAGGCTGATGAAGCTGAACAGAAACAAATACAGCTATCAGAAGCCATTGATGGTGCTGTGCCAACATCTTTAGAAGATATTTCTGACAATAACTTAGATTTGGATAATATCTCCGTAGATTTGTCTGCTTTGTCCCCATGTGACCAGCAACAGAGCGAGGCTAGCTTGACCGCTACACCCATTGCCAGTGATGACAGCTCACCGTGTTCTAACAATAGTTCTGTCCCACTTTCAGCTGAAGTCTCCATTTCTAATCCTGACTCTGCAGACACGTGTGAAAAGTCCAAGGGTATACATGTTCCATTTCCCTCAATATCTATCCCTGGTGTCTCAAAAGCTGACCTGATTAAACTTCAGAAGGCTGATGTGTCACTTAAACCCTTCTGGGATTGGGCAGACAACAAAGAAAAGAGATGCTTTGTTGTAGATGGCATCCTGATGTGTTTGACCACAACAAATGGACGCCTTTCCCACTCTGTTATAGTTCCTAATCCCTTGAGAAATGACATTATTAAAATTGCTCATGATCATTCTGGCCATTTTGGTATCAGTGCAACAAGATCTATTATTAATAGCCACTTTACCTGGCCTAGTATGCATAAAGACATCCAAAAGTATATTAAATCTTGCTCTAAATGTCAGTTGTTTGATAAACGTGGCCCCCCTAAAGCTCCTTTGGTGGCCCCTGAACTGATTGTTCATAGATTTGAAAAACTAGCTGTGGACGTAGTTGGTCCACTTGTTAAATCCAAGTCAGGTTTTAGATATATTTTAACGGCAATGGATCTTGCAACATCTTTTCCTTTTGCATACCCTATGAAATCCTGCACTGCTAATGAGACAGCCCATAAACTCTTGTCAATTTTCTCCATGTTTGGTCCTCCGGTAGCTATACTATCCGACCAGGGAACCAATTTTATGTCGAAAGTTTTACAGTCATTTTATGAAAAGCTTGCAATACAGAGAATTTCAACTTCACCGTACCATCCAGAATCCAATGGCAAACTGGAAAGGTTCCATTCCACCCTCAAGGCAGTCTTACGCAAATCTATTGAACAACGCATTGACTGGCCAAATGTACTTGAGTTGGCATTGTTCTTCTTGAGAAATTTGCCCCATTCCCGCTCTGGATTTACCCCATATGAATTGACCTTTTTGAAGCCAACTCCTCATGTTCTAGCTACGTTAAAGTCAAATTGGCTATCCACAGAGGATTCTACGGATCTCCCTAGATTTCTTGAAGATCTGGATTCAAATGTCTCTACCTTGCTTCAGTCACTTAAGGGTCGATTAAGAGACAGCGTAGTGGAGCAAAGAGCTCAAACTGAATGTAGGACACTCAGAAACTTTTCCGTTGGTGATTTGGTTTGGAAGCGTATCCCAGGTCTGCACTCCAGTCTGGAAGCATCTTGGGAAGGTCCCTTTGTTATCAAGGAAAAGTTATCTGACGTGAATTATAGAATTGCCCCAAATAAGTCCAAATGTAAGGGGAAAGTTGTCCATATTAATCTGCTTAAAGATTATGGCAAACATTGTGATATCAATACTGTAGTAGCTGTTCCCGAATGTGAAGCTGATGAAACTATGCCTGTGTCAGACCACCGAATAAGTTCAGAATTATGTGTCGAGCAACGTTCGTATCTATTAGATTTGCTGAGTAAGCATAATACGTTGTTTTCTGATGTACCTGGTCTTACCAATACAGTGTCTCATTCTATCACCTTAACTAGGTCGGATCCATTATGGACACCATCATATTCCATTCCAGCTCACCTAGAACCAGCATTCCAGAAAAGTGTCGAAGAATTGCTAAGTATGGACATTATTGAGCCATCTACATCCCCATGGTCCAGCCCACCCATCCCTATAATTAAGAAGGATGGTGATGTCCGCATTGTTGTGGACTACAGGAAATTAAACTCTGTTACTGTCCCTGAGCCCTTCCAAATGCCCTCTGTCATAGAAACTGTTTCTAGGCTTGGCAAAGCAACATTCCTTTCTAAATTAGATCTATTAAAGGGTTTTCACCAGGTTCCCATGTCTTTGGAGTCTCGCAAATACACTGCATTCTCCTGTAGACATGGTAAATACCATTACAAGCGTATGCCCTTCGGGCTAAGAAACGCACCTGCTACGTTTCAGCTGTTAATGCAAGAAGTCCTTAGGGGCTTAGAACATTTCTCTTCACCCTACATAGATGATATAATCATTTTTTCTGTTGTTTGGGACGATCACTTAGTTCACATTAATTCTGTGCTGGAGAGATGTCATTGCACGGGTTGTCAGTCAAGTCATGTAAGTGTTGTTGGGGATACAAATCTTTTGAGTTTCTGGGTTTTATTGTGGGTGAAGGTCACTTATCGATACCACAAGCACGTGTTGAGCAATTTCGACTTTACGTGAAACCTAAGACTGTGTCACAATTGAGGTCATTTTTAGGTCTGGCAAACTTTTACTCAAAGTTTGTGCCAAGATTTGCTGACCTGTCTAAGGTTCTCACGCCACACACCAGCAAAAACTCTCCCAAAAATGTAGTGTGGAATGATGTTATGTGTTGTGCTTTTGATTCTATTATTAATGCTATTGTGAATTATGTTGAATTGATGGTTCCTGCCGATGGCGATTCTCTTTGTATCTTTGTTGACGCCTCCACTGCTGGTGTTGGTGGAGTGTTGTGTGTATATAGGTCCAACGAGTGGAAACCTGTGTCATTCTACTCCAAGCAGCTGTTGCCCCGGGAATCTCGTTATTCCGCAACTGAAATCGAGGCCTTGGCTCTGCTGACTACCGTGGAACACTTTGCATACTATCTTCGAGGTGTCGAGTTCACAGCCTTTACGGACCACAAGGCATTGGTCCACCTGTTTGAGTCTCCCAAATTAAACAACAGACTATGGAGGTGGAAACTGAAGCTGCTTGACTTCAATGTTCGAATAGTCCACTTGGAAGGACGCCTCAACGTCGTTGCCGATGCCCTGTCACGCCAGGCATGGCCTGCATCATCATCGCCTGTCCAGGATGGATCTCCTTTGGATGGACGTGGCGACTCTTGAGGGGGGGGAGATGTGGTGAAATGCCACCACATAATCAAGAAGAATACCACCTTTCACTTTTGTTTTATCTTTATGATCGAACTATCATTTACTATATAACGCACATCATAACAAATCCTTTACTTTCCCGCCGAGCACTCTAGAACTTGCCCATATATGGACTTGATCATTTATGCACGCATGCTCAACACCCACGCACCTCCTTCGTATATATACGATTTCGTCATTTTTCTAATTCAGTTCTGACTCGTGTAAGAAAATTATAAACCTTATCGGCAGAACTCTGGTGGCAGTGCCTACCGGTCTCCATACCACCACAACCATGATGACAGAGTTTAGCGATAGTAATTGTTTTTTGATCAGACATAGGAAAAGCTTCAACCCACTTAGTGAAGTAGTCCATGAAAACTAAAACATACTTATTCCCATGAACAGTCAAGGGTAATTGCAGGACATCTACACCAACTCGATGAAATGGTCCTCCAACTGGTATTGACTGCAGTGGTGGCTTAAAAGTTTGACGGGTACCTTTTCTTGAGGTACATACCAGACACCCATCTACAAAACGTCCTAATATCTTTCCTCATCCCACGCCACCATACATATCTTCTCAAACGACTATATACCTTCCTCTCCGACAGGTGCCCTCCAAAACAAGAGAAATGAGCCTCTTCCATAGCTCTTCAGAAACCGAATTTGGAGGAGACCACAAAGTCTCACCATTAGACCTGGTCATCACCAAACCAAGGAACGGGATAGCATTCATCCCTAATAAACACTCTTGTGCACTATCTGGTTGCACAAACACTGAAACAATAACACTATGTTGGTCACACTAATGGTCATTGCAACTTGAGCAGTTACAACCAATTGTCGTCTCTTCTTTTCCCCGTCTTTACAATACAGACGTACAGAGGGTAACTCTAATTTAGGCAAAGGTTGATCATTCTGAGATCTACGCTGTGTGCTATTTTACACAAAAGAGACCTGGAACTAGTAGTAGACTCTGCCCCCATGTCTACCATAGCCTCAACTGACACTCCATCAATCTCCAAGTTGATGTACAACGCTTCACCCACATCTCCATTTACACGACTGTTAGCTTTAACAGCATTGTTTGATCTAGTGGACCTCATAATAGAATTTTCTTGTTCTAGCCGACTCTGAGCAAGCATCTGTTCTTCATATTACTCGACTGCTCTATGGACACATTACTTGATGGCTCCACAGATACCTTACTTGACTGCTCATCCCCAACTGTACTATTTATTGAAGAGGCTGGATTCCCTCTAGCACAACCTAGTGCCTCTCTCCAAGTTCGAGTGCAATCACTGGCATAATGTCCATATCCATGACAATTATAACACTGTCTCCTAAAGTGAGACCTGTTTACTCCCACTCCTCCTTGTGTCCCTCTCCCTTTAGGTACACTAACAGATTGTGACCCACTATTAGACTTAGAGTCACCTTGAAACTGTTTCTCTGAGCTTCTATTTTGATTTTGCCCCTTTTGTTTGCCTCTGTTATCTACTCTACTATCAGCCGAGTATTGTTTCTCTCTCGACTCAAACATTCTAGCACGATCATATAAGGCATAGAAAGTTTCATCTGACTTATGTGCACCAAGCGTCCTTTGCCATTTCACATGTAAAGCTTGAAAAAATCGGCCCTTCAGCAAATGATCCAATTCCTTCCCAGTCATGGATGGAATATGGCCTAGCTGTTGCAAAGAAATTCCCAACTGCTCAACAGACTCTTCCCCTTGAATTTTGTGGTGAAACTGCAAACCACGTAACTCCTCAATATCAACAGGTTAAAACCTCTTCTTCATAGATTCCATAGCCATAAAACTATTTTTCTCCTCCCCATGTAACACACGAAATACCTCTGTCGCAGTTTTATCTAAATGAAGCTTCAGTTGATAAAGCTTTTGTTCCTCAAACCACCCACTAACACTAGCCCTTTCTTGAATTTTTCAGACCACAACTCAAAACTATCATCAGTAATGTCTCTATTCTCCCCAGTATACATTGGTAGGGAGGTAAACTCTGTAAACTGACTACCTTAGTCTGAGGCGTAAGGGCTTCGGCTTGACTATTATGTAATGCTGCAACTTGCGCTAACATTGGATTAGAACCACTACCTACACTACCAACATCATCTGACGATACACTACTAGTTTCACTAACCATTCCCACCAGACTTCCACTGTTTTTACTATTTGACCTTGTTTCCATACACACCAGATTCCCACTATTTCTACTACTCGACCTTGTCTCCACACCCACACCAAATCTCTCACCACCACCTCCTGATAGGGGACTAACACTACCAGGACACAGATCCAGGGGTTGGCACAGAGATGGCTGGAGACCTCGACAGAGGCAACACGTTGTCCTCTCCGACATATCCGGCTGGCGTCGCTGGGTCGTCGTCGGCTGATCCAGTGATCGGCACGGGGTCGTCGGTTGATCCAGTGGTCGGCACAGGGTCGTTGGTCGATCCAGTAGTCGGCACGGGGTCGTCGTCGGTAGATTCCAAAATCGGCGCAGGGTAACCAGTTCCTTGTTTACCTTTCTTTCTTCAGCTTCGAAGCTTAGTATTTTCCTTTTCTAGCGAATTTACGTTCTCCAGAAGTATCCGTTTCTCTTCCTCCCATCTCTCGCAATCTTCTTTTCTTTCCTGGCGTTCACGATTCACTGCATGATGCTCCCTTCTCAAGGTTTGTTCGTGTTGTTTACGAATCGTCTCTAGATTTCTCAAAGACTCCAGTTCCATCTTCATACTTTCATTCATGAAGTCAGCGTTCAATGTTTTGATTTATTCTTTCAGAGCACGGAGCTCATTCTCCCTAATGGTAAGGTTCCGTTTCAGTTCGTCCACCTCACCACGTAACTCCCGAGTCATTTCAATAGAAGCGTCAGTGTCCTGAGGCATAGTTCTCCTCTTTCCTGACCGTAAACCAAGCGTCTCGCTCGTAGCAATGTAGCGCTCTAAGTTCTCTCCTGGACATCCAACACGTGCCCACTAAAAATTCGAACTGTCCGTTTTGGCTAAGCTCTGAAACTTATTCAGCCCTGGCAGGGTCGCCAAATGTAACCACCTAGGCTACTGAACACTACACCAACCAACTATCTAGCTGGATTTTAAAGGATTATATTTTAGACACTTCATCTTTTACTCACACAGAGAGCACACACAGAGACCGAGCATGCTCACAACAAAACCACAACATGAATACAATAAAACAATGAATATTAATGACAACTGTTACATAAATATGCCCCCTACACATTTCAACTTGCTCCTACCTATTTGTTTAATAATTGCATTACTATAATAAGTTCAAAAGCCTTACAATTATTTGCTGTTTACATTAAATGGATATTTAGAAAGGGACTTTAATTCACATGATAATGAACTGTCTCTGTGAATTATATGATTCTGTGCAAGATGTGACATTCCAAGGGCATTTTTATGGCAAAGCTTCAAGGGAATTTTTCTAACTCTAAGAATCTGGAGGATCATTAAGTAATATCTTAGGTACTACAAAATTATTATGTATCTTGCATCTTCCTCATCCACATAATAATTAAAAAACAGGCTTGTCCTTTCCCTCTTTAAATAGTTAACAAACTATTATTTTCCATATATGGCTGCAATACAATATTAATGGAATAGAGTCATCGCTGAGACAAACTTCAATCAAATTCATCAGATGAGGATGTGATAATTGATGCATCTTAACAATCTCTGAAAACATACATTCTGTTTGATATCTTGAAACACAACTTGTAGTATCAATGTAAACAACAAAAACAAAACTAAATATGAATATGTTCAACACTAAGACTAATACAGTAACAATATTATGATGAGGCAAAGTGGTCTTTGTTGTAAGGTATCTCAACATGATATAGTGGTGCTAAGTCATGCTTATTTAACAACAACAGTAAGTGTGTCATTAAATATGCTTGTAGATAAGGCTTTTCTTGAGCTGCAATGTTCAAAATAGAAATAATTACTAGCATACACTTCAACACTGTGGAGTTTGATATACTAGCTTTCGCAAAATAAGTTATTTTTTATTGCTATAATCCATTTCTACCACTTCATTTTCAGTCTGTTTTTCCCCCTAAATTACTTCCTGAGCTATCTATAATGATTCATGAACACATACACTGCCCTCAATTTTTCTTGCTACATACCTTGACCTACTGAACACACACCACTGTCATCGTTAATGATGGTGCTTTGTCAACCCAATTCAAGCTAATAAATTTTTATGAATACATATACTACCATCATTATCGATGGACAAATTATTATATAAAGATACATAACAAGTTATTACTTATTTTTTTAACTAACATTATTTAGAGAAAAAAACTTTGTGCATCTCTGAAGGTGAAATGATAGTCCACTTTTATATGCAATTGATTAAATCAATGAAGTTGTATGCTTGCTCAAACTGTGTTTTAATGTTTTTCTTCAAAATTTGACCTGGGGAATATGCACAAATACTCCATTTGCTTTTGCCAATTTAATTTAACGATATAGGCTTTGACTAGTTGGGCGGAGCCCGACCTCAGCTGGGGAGAGGTCGGGTAACAAGCCTATACCCGGGTTTGTTCCCAGCTGCAACGTATGTTGCAGTCCAATTAGATTGAAGTGTGGTTAAATGCTAAGGAATTTAGCTGACTCAGCAGAACAAACCCGGGTATAGGCTTGTTACCCGACCTCATCTCCCTTCAGAAGAGGTCAGGCTCCGCCCAACTAGGCTTTGACTTTAGTATTTTTTTCTATGAGTAATAAGTTAGGTAATAATGTAGTCAGTACTTATACTTATCTTTCATTGACTTAACTGCAACCACTACAATATCAACTGAACATTTCAACAAATTGGCCTTTCTTACTTCCCCAAAATGATCTAATGCATAAATATTTTTAGTATTAATAGCTAAATGTCATTGAGTTGAATTCTGAACAAACTATATTCATGCTTCCTATACTAGGTACATGCCATCACATGCAACATCAACAGGTATGTTTAGGATTACACCATTAAAGATTGGTCAAGAAAATAATTACCACTGCTTGCAGGCATATGATTTACTGAAGTGTACTGCTGGAAAATCTGTAGTGTGCTTGAGAGGAAACTATGTAGTAAACTCTTATTCTGGAACAAAAAGTACACTGGATTGGTAAAACATGAGTCAAACATAGGAAGTTGTACATGTGGTTTGTAGTTTGTTCCAGAATTAGAGTTTACCACACGGTAAACTATGCAGTAAATTTACAGTAAACTTCGGTAAAACAAGGACTGGCAAGCAGTGTACCTTCATCAAGAACTGAGTCCAGAAATTCTAATTCATTATACTGTAGCTACTATAATTTTATCAGGAATGATCTTCAACCAGTTAATTCTGGGTTGTTTTTAAGCACCATATACTATTTATTACCTTTTGTGAAGCAGATTACTGTTTAAAAACAGTAATTCGCTTACTGATTGCCTCTTTAACACAATTAAAATAACAATAGCTATCAATAAACATATCATTACTCCAATAACTGCTCCTATTGCTATTCCAGTGGAATTTGAAGTAATAGGTAAGATGACTGTAAGATGTGTTGGTAACACATATTAAGTATTCTTCCAATAATTATTTGGATAAAAAAACATGGTTTACGTATTCAATGGAGTATTACTGTTAGTGAGAGTGGTGTGAATGTGAAATATTTAGTCTGATAATAATTAATTTTTGTGGGGTTTTCACATTTTTTATTTTGCAAAATAGCTATACAATAAAAATTAAGCTTAAAAATGTAGGTAACATCTTACAGAAAACACTTCAAAACCTGAGCAAAAAAATAATCCTATTGCTATAGATTTTCTATTGCCATTTTTTAAATTATTTAGAATTAAGGATTCATTCCTTGTTAAAACAATTTCATTTTTTTGAAAAAAACTTCTCACCTTCACAATAGATTCCAGTCTGTTGTTGTATACATGTAATGAAGATAATGAAACGTAAATTAAAGAAGCTGGTGCAATAAATGTTAACAAGATCACAATTGAAAGTGCCCAATAACAGTCAGTTTTTATTTAATCAAACTTCAGAATCATATTTTATCTTCTTTGATAACTAATTAATCTCATTTTGTGTCAATTTGTATTTTTGTGGACAACTTTTGTGTTTACATTATCTACTGATACTTTCTACTAATCTTCTAAAGGTGAATGCTGTCATGCAAATAGGCAGAAGTTGGAGATACTATCACATACAGTTAAGAAGAAGGATTCTTTGGCTTGAGTGATTCTTTAAGCTATTTGCTTCTTGCTTCCAAACTGAGAAATTTATCTGAATTACTACATCAGCTAATAGTAAACATTTCAAATTAGGAGCTACTAACTGTTTCAACTGTATGGTGCTGTCCCTTTTCTATATTTTATAAATCCCATGTTGCTCACAGAATTGATATTATAAATGAAATTGAAGCAATCACAAAAATATAAAAACCCCACATAACATTCTATTGCACCACAACAATTTTTAAAAATTTGACTTATGAGTATTTTGAAAGTATAAGTTCATTATAAAACTTAATCAACAGCTAATATAATTCTTGAGTCAATAGCTACAAAACACATGAAAAAATACAAATCTACTACAGAAGTTCACAAAAAAGTCTTTTAAAACTTATTTCTATAAAGGCACACTGACATCATTCGAGCGATGAGTTCCGTATAACTCATTTTTTGTCATTATAATAGTCTCTTCATCATCAGGATGCGGTTCTGAAGTATAAAAGAAAGATGGAATGAACACATTATCAATTAATCAAACAATAATATTCTAACATCTCTGAGAATTTAATCATAATTATCATGTATTTGTCAACAGAAATATATAGTGATCTAATAGCAATTCAATCAGTTATGTAAGAAAGTTCAGCATAGAAAATTATAAATCATGATTATGATAACGTATAGCAACATGAGTCGGCAAGACAGTATTACTAAATAACAAAGGAGGCTGCCGCCATACAGTGGCAATTGATGTACTAACACTTGAAAAATGCATTTTTATCCATTGTTATTGTCCTCTACTACAGGATTTAGTTATATCAGTTTCCACTGCTGCTCTCTTCTTCTTCTTATACTCCATATTTTGTTAATTATCAGCTCTTTCTTCTTGAGTCATATGAATTTCCATCATCATTTGTCTGTTTCTCTATCGTGTTCATGATTGTGGATTTAGGTTTTGTAAAGTATACCTTCTTCATTAATCCTCACCAATTTGACCTGCTTTTAACAACAATCAGTCATCGTTTTTAATTGCCTTAAATGCCTTCTACAAAATGTGATGACACTTTACCCATTTAGTTTGAGGTGATGCTTTACAAACCACTCAGGTCATGCATTATTTCTGATTACACAATGGTTTTCATCATCATTCAAGGTTGCCATCCATTGCCATGGCCAGTCAACATCATCTATATCACAAATGGTAAATCACTATTGTATCATTAACGATCATTAGCATGGGTGGCGGAAGCAGTTTAAAGTTGAGGAGGAGGGGGATGGCTCAACTGATCAACTACAGAAACACAGAACATATAAAACCCTCATATTTATCTAAGCTGTGAAAATTCATGCCTGTTAGGAAGAGTCAGGCCTCATTTTCTATTATCATTTTCAAACAGACTTTTAATCCTGTATTGGTCTCTTGACTGAACTATAATTATGATGAAAATAGATTTTTGGGATCAATTCTGCAGATTTTACAGTTGAAAACTGAATACATGGTGTCGCTGTGGTTGATAGTGTCAGTGCAGAAGATGGTGTCACTGCTGTGGATTGCTTTGCTGCTGTAAATGGTGGCATTGCTGCAGATGCATAGTTTGCAGTTAGCTAGCTTGCAGCTGGTACTATACAGAGACTGAAAATGAATGGCCAATACCGGAATGAATCTAGCAACTAATATGTCAATACCTTACCACACATGTACTACTGACAACTTAGTTAACATGAATTCATGAACTCTAAAAGGAATCACACAATAGGAGATTATTGATGGTTAATAGTGATTGTGGACACTGTTATTAGGTGCTTGTAGTATAAAACTATGTAATAACTTTCATGATCCTAAAGCTGGAGACAGGCCCCCTACCCTTGGTGGACTGGAGCCCCTGATCCCCCACCTTCTGACACCTAAGATTACACTATATAAGTAACAATGTATGACATACTCCAACACAATGTCTACCAAACCTTGCAGTTGCCATTCTGATGATAGTTACTTTGAATTGTTTTACTTTAGTGTAAGCTACATTACAGATGTAACGATAATCTACTAGTGATGTGCTCCAGCACAAATGGTGAGTGAGCTGTTTTGCACAAGTAATTCAAAATATGAAGCAAAACACTCTAAAATTGGACAAAAGCCTATTTTCATAGTTCCTATGTAAACTAGAGCACTGAAGTGCAAACCCTCAGCGCTAGTTAGCTAGTATGATAAAGAAAATAATAACAAAGGAAAAGTGTAGAAACAAAAAAAAGAAAGAGAAGTGGCATGAAGAGAGGTAGGAAAGAGAAAAAGACAATGAAGAGGGACAAAAGAAAGAGGAATGAATGAAAAAAGGTAGGAAGAAAAGAAAAAGGAAGAAGAAAGAATGAAAAACAGTACACGAAAGAAAAGAAAGGAAAAGGTAGGAAAGAAACAAAAACAGTAGGAAGAAAGAGGAAAATAAAGAAAAATAAGGCAAGAAGACAAAAGGAAAAAGAAAAAAAACAGGATGAAAAAAAAAGATGAAAAAACAAATAGCGTCGACAAGTATTCGAACCAGAGACTACTAGGTTAGTTACTTGCTCACTCAACGACTACGCAACGCAACACCTCACGCTCAATGCATGTAATTGTTAGCTATTTAAAAGTGACAAGTAAGTTTTTTAAGGGGCGGTTCCCGCTGTAAGCCTACGATCGCACGGCTCTGGAAAGACTCGCTTTTTTCTGGAAAATGAAGTCCAAAATCAAAATTCTGGCATATTAACGGAACTTACTTCGTGAAATACTGCTGTTTGATGCTGCTTTCAAAGCCTGGCTGGTTCCTACCTTCCAGAAGTGCCTGTTGACAGACAGAGTGACAGAATGAATGAATGAATGAATGAATGACACTAGGACTACTGTAACCCTCTTGGGCATGCGCGCTGAGGGTTAATAAGCCAGTCTGACAATCTTACTGTTCAGTAGCTCCCAACACAGCAAACACTCGACTCTACTACTAAAGCACAACATAGTTTTCAATTGCATATGGTAAAGGTTTTCAATGCAATAGTAACCACTCTTTCCAAAAAAAGTGACCCACAATTTTGAGTATAACCTTAAAATATGGCTTGCTTACTGATTTAGTAAATTCCTAACAATTTATGTGAATTTGTTAAAATGTTTAGTTTAAGATATTATTGAGCTAAGTAGTTGTGCAGTGAACTTGTGAAATTGTCATAGTTTTATTATGATTGTCATATTTTACCTATTTTCTGTTTTCATTGTCATCATCATCCCTTACCTGATACAGAGTCTATCAAATGCAATATATTTTATGTTGGCAAAAGAAGTTGTAGTTTATTTTGTTAGCTAGTTGGATATAAAACTAGTATAGCTACACTTCCAATAGTAGCTGCAACACATAATAATTGCACACAAACACTTGTTCACTCTATCAAACATAATACTACTTCATTGTAGTCTTTATGACTTAACTTATTTTATAATGGCTTTCCAAGCAATAACACTACTGTTACCAAGTGTTTAGTATAATCATGACAGACAATGCTTATAACTTACCTCAGCCACTGATTAGAAAAGTGAACTCCAGTAAGTTTACAAAACCTATCTATGTCCTGCAACATTTAGATCATATCAGGAACAGCCAAATCCAATGGGATAAATATTGAATGATATGGTAATATCATAAAAAATAGATTCTGTTTAGTGGGGTGTGGGATGGGGTCCAACATCCAACATCAGGTGAACACAAACATGTAAGGATCAATTAACAAAAATGAAATTAGTATGTGTACACTCACAATGAACCAAAAAATTATCCCTGATTTTAAATTGTGTTATCACTAACAGTGTCTCACTCACTTCACTCAGTCGCCAATCATTTCTGCTTATGTACAACTATTAATGTCTATTCAGCTTTCTGGAGTTGTATGAAATAAACGATTTCCTATTTAATTTACATCACCATTAAATTATCAATTTTTCTTAACTTTATTAAAGAATTTTAACAATACAATTTGTCTTTGATTAACTAAGACTTGTTTGATTCGTTGGAAAATACTACACAATCTAATTACAATTACATGGTTATATCATAGGGTATTTACCTGTCAAAGTTTTCATAACTTCATATTCTGTACCTATTATTGTGTTAATAATCAAATATATTATTTAAATATGAAATAAGACACAAAATTTACTTTTCATGAGTTGTAACATACCTTGTTTGCTGTTTATAACTTCATATGCTGAATCTGCAATAATTCCAGCATATCAATACATATTATTATTATAATAGGCACGTTTACCTTTATCTTTTGTTGAATCTATAATTTCATATCTTGCATCTAAAAGATTAATCACAGTGATAATTAAGAAGCTTACAACAATTTAATACTAATTTGTATTAAAAAGAACACACAGTTAGATAATAAACCAGTAGCATAGAAATATTTAGGTCATACAACAACTTTTGACATTCCAATTATAAATTTTTTGAAGTTTGACTAGAAACTCGCAAATAACTATTTCCGCTACCATTCATAGCTACAATTTTATCTATTTATTATCACAGGGAACTACAAATGCTATTCTATTTAATTGATTTTTAACTGGTAGCACTCTCTGGATAATAGTTTGCCATCACTACTTCACTACTTCCCTACTTAGATTTATTTCACACCATAATTTACCTTCATCAGCAGTAGTATGTAGAGCCTGTAATTTGGAATTGAACTGTGAAGACAGTTCATCAAATGTAGGTCTGTCATCAGGATTTTTCTTCCAGCATTTCTGAATGATAATGTAACTGTAACAAATAAATACGAAATCATTGACATGAATACTGAAGTAACCGGTGTACGGTGATGCCTCTTGTGTTACTTAATTGCCAAACCAAACATTACTTTACAGTATACACTTATTTATAAATGCTGCTGCTAATTATGTGATGAATGGCAAACTTGTTTATACAGGACAATAATGTATAATAGTGTGACTTTAGCATAAAACAAATTTATTACATTATGATGCAATATTTTCAAGTTTTACTAATGCAACTGATCAATAAAAAAAATTACATGAATTGAAAAAAGTGATGGAGAGAATAATACTGGTAATTATATTGTAAAATAAAACCCTCAGATTTAGATTTCTTCCAAAGGTCATTAGAGTTGCTATTTGATATTGGAAAATATTGGGATTTTTTTGGTACTTTCAGCTCTTTGAAACTATCATGTACGCTTACAGACCTTTTCCATACACCCATCATTCACAACTCAAAGACAGTAAGAATGCAGGATATTTTTACTTCATAAGATATCTCAAGTAATATATCGGTCATTTCAGCTGGTCTGTAGTTATAGATCTTGTCATCACACTTAGTTAACAAACATTTCACAAAGTGTACTTTATCATCTAATGTGTAGTTTATGAGTACCAAATATTCTTCTGGTGACAGTATTTGAGACGTGTAAAGCATCTTCAAGTGACTAATATGCATTTTATCTTATGTTGTTGTTTTTTCCCCGTCGGGATCTACAACCGTAATCACAAAACCCTTTACCTAACTATGGGCAGCAAGACTGTTAGTATCAGCTTAATCAGACAGGTTGGAGTGTATTATCACCTTTAACAAATTTTCTATAATATTTGTGCTTTTTAAGTTAATAGTTTAGAAAATTTAAACAAGTAGGAATAAGCCAAATAAAGTTCAGAGTTTCATTTAAAGCCATTACATATTACCCTGAATAGGGAAGACCCACATTTATTGTTTTTCATAAGAATAAACAATACAGTGTATACTTACCTAAAAAATATGTTTTTTAAGAAAAGTCTACTTTATTATTTTGAAAGACAGATTCATGTGTTTACATATTTCAAGCTTAAAAAAATGTAAAAGTGAAAGTGTTGTTGTTTAAAAATATGCCTCTATAAATAACATCAACCTTAGATATAGTAAAGTTTAGCTAAAACACCCAAGAGCTGCTTGATGTTTTTCAAGTACACAGTTTATTTTCTTCCTCATACTTTGAGCGCAATAGTGAAGAAGCCAATGAATTCCTGCGGGTGCCTCTTCGGCCTTCGAGGGCCCCCGCAGGAAGGCCATTCATTCTCTCCTTTAATATTTTAATTAATAAGTTTAATTGACCACTTTAATTTATTTCTAATTTTAAGGCACCTAAAGTCTTTTTCTCTGGAGTCATATAACATGAGTCACACACACACAAACATACATTGCCAAAACCATGTACTCTCTCACAGGTTGTATAGCTCAGAACTAGTAACACTTCCTTCTCAATAGGCTGCTCCCTCTGCAGCCTTGACCCTGAAATTTCTTGCTTGTCTCCCTTTTGTTCTTTCTTGTTTTCAACATCTCACACTCTGTTCACTATATAAAACATTGTATCAGTTTGTTCCTTTTAGTTGTGTTTCCACTAGAAGGCCGAGAATTTATGGAACTTATATTAAGGATTTCTTAAAGCTAAGCACCTGCATGGCCTTTGAACTTCAGTTCAATTTAAAAAGATGTAATGAAATATATACATGTTAGAGAAAGCTAACTTACATATCAGTTGTAGTGGAAGCATTTGTAGGACTTTCTAGCCTCACTCCTTCATTTAGTAGTGCAGGAAGGTCTATTGTATTGACTCCTGGGTAAGGGATTTTCCCACAACTAAATACTTCCCAGCAGGTAACACCATATATGATCACTACAGAGATGTTTACAGTCAGCATTAACAATCATGTCATCATTTTAATAGCATTAACAGTCATATCGTCATTAATGTTAGCAATGTAATAGGTCAACATTGATGCAAAATTTGTGCTACATGCTAACGAAGTGTCATTGAAAGTACATACAAATATGAATGTTATTTAGTCATTCCATTTCATTTATTATTAACATTATTATAAAGACTAAAAGATGGCTGCATGTGTCAATTATGATTACTGTAATTATTTTTGTATATGAAGCACTCCATGATCCAACCTTGTAAAGTTTGTAGAAATAATATCTATTGCAATGTCGTTATTTCTAGTTGTCAATTACAATTAACCATCAGGTATCTTAAAACACACATACCACATCAGATTTAGTAGAGAAGATAGCATCTTCTAAACTTTCTGGAGCCATCCACTTAAAGGGTAAAGTAACTGCTTCTTTTTGTCGAAAATATTCAGTAGTATAGACATCTTCTGACAGGCTAAAGTCAGAAATTTTGAGGTCATTCTTGGCATCCAATCTTTAAATAATTCATTGAAGAAACATAATATATTATAAATTAAAGTAACATGTGCTAGCATGATAACAAATTCTAGCTAAGTTCAGCAACTTCCCAGATTTGGCTGGAGGGAGGCATTTACACATATTATTATCAATCACTTTCCTTCCTCCTTCCAGTAATGGATACAGAGATAGAGTAAGGCATAAGGTATGGAGGTGGGAGTGAGCAATCATGAATAACAATGTTTAGTGGGGATTTGTAGGAACTTTAGTTGATAATGAACTTACAGACAATTTCTAGCAGCCAAGTCTCTGTGAATTATACGATTCTGTGCAAGATGTGACATTCCAAGGGCAATTTGATGGCAAAACTTCAAGAGAATTTTTCTAACTCTATGAATCTACAGGATCATTAAATGTTTTCTTAAAAGTACTACAAAGCTATTATTCAGCTTACATCTTCCTCATCAACATCATAACCTAACAGGTCTGTCCTTTTCTTCTTCAAATAGTTGAACAAACTACCATTTTCCATATATGGCATTATAAATAAAGGAAAAGAGTCATCACTGAGGCAAACTCCAATCAAATTCATCAGATGAGGATGTGATAATTGATGCATCTTTAGAATTTCTGAAAGAAAACTCTCCATTTGATCTCTTGAAACACTACCTAGAAATAAATAACAAAAACAAATAAACAACAACAAAATTCAATACGAATAGTTATGTTCAAATATTCAGGTAGTATAGTAGTAAGAGGTAATTGTTATCAATGTGATTGTGTTGTTAACTCCTCCATTTTTGCTAATCTTACTGTGTCATCGCAAGTTAACGATTCCTTTAAAACAAACATTTAATTTGTCAAATATTTTATTTAAGTAAAGTTTTGGTTCTAATGGAGAGTTTAAAAAACAAACAAAAACATACACTTACTTAAACCAGAATGATGGCAAAGCTACAACTGCGTTGCATTGTTAAATAACTGTTTTGGTCTGCTTGAGCCAAAGTGTTTAAGTAAATAATATGATGTAATGATTTTTTTCCCCAAACTAACATGTTTTGAAAACAACCCTGAAGATGAAATAATAATCTATTAATTGTATGACATCTACGAAATCAATACAGCAATAAATGCAATCAAATTTTATTTTATTTTGTATTTCTTTAAATTGATCGTGGGAGTATGCATCAATTATTCACATTAAAAAAATTGCTCATTTAATTGACTATACATTTATTGTTAATTTACCAATACTTTTATACCAGGGAGTCGGTTCTGATAATACTTTTGTTATTTTTTTGGTAGAAATTTTTGGGATTATTGTTAGGCAGTACTTGTAGTTACCTTTCATTGTCTTAACTGCAACAACTGCAACATCAGATGAAGATTTCAGCAAATTAGCCTTTCTTACTTCTCCAAAATGACCTAATTCAATAAAATTTTATTATTAATACAGAATATTGAGAAATATTTTGCTTTTTATTCGTGTGTCAAAGGATCTTAATTGTTGTTTAACTATTGAATCAAGACTCATAGATTTAGCCTCCAGTGTAGTACTAGTCTAAGCTAATATCACCTAAAAGTCTTTTACACTTAAATTTGTAGCATTAGTTTTCCGTGGTCCAGCAACATGATGTAACTACATAGGCTACTCATAAATGAAATGATATCTTTACTCGTCTTTTACACTAAAAAGGCTCCTTTGCTGAATCTTTGATTTTGTGGAATAATATTCATTGGCTGTTTGATTAGTGCACTGTAAGTATATTTAAACAAATGGAACTCTAAGTTGAAATTAAAAAAAAAAAATTTGAAAATGAAGAAAGAGTCTTAAGTCATTGCTAAATTTGCTAGCTATATAATTATTTACTCTTATAATGATACTTATATACTGCCATATGAAATTGTCATAGTTATGAAAAAAATTATAGTAGCTATTGATGATAACAATATCATTTGAAAATTTGGATGTTAAAATATTTTTCTTTGTTATGAAGTGATAAGTCTCTGTAAGGGGCACATAAAGAGTATCATCATCATTAATATCAATGAAAAATATAAATTTGGTATTAATCATTATAAGCATTTAATGCACATTTTAATGATAGAGAACTCAATTAAAAGTGAAAAAATTCCAATCTGATGCAATTTTAATGATCATTTTTTACAGCTGGCCATATATGCTAGTATGACTAATTTTTAAGTGTTGCTTATAAAAAGTCAAAGCAATGATTATATTGATTGTATTATATGAATGGTGCTTAAATAGGATATTAATACATTTGTGTCATATAGTTACTAAGTGTTAAAATGCCTTGTTGTCTTTTGTATTTTATCAAAAGAGTGAAACATTTGGCTAGTACATAATTACCTTCACCAAGTACTGAGTCCAGCAATTTTAATTTATTATTCTGTACAATAAGATTATCTGGAATGATCTGCAACCAGTTCTTGGTTGATTCTTCTGTATACAAATAATAGGATTATACCAGCAGTTAAGTACAATATTTATCATTGATTACCTGCTCTATTGATGGTAGTTAGTTGAAGCTCATCATTTTTTATGCTTGTTTTAATACTTATAAACTGTAGTCTACCTTTTGATTGTTTTTTTATCACTATTAAAATGACAACGGATATCAGAAAGCATATGATTACTCCTATAACTGCTGCAACTGCTCCTATTGCTACTCCAATAGAATTCGAAGTAGTAGGTTGGACAAATGTAAGATGTTTTGGTAATGTATATTGAATATTTCTTCCAATATTTACCTGTATAACATAACGTAAGTATATGTACTCAACTCTTCTTTAATCAATATTGTTGTTGAGAGTGTTAACAGTTTAATGTGCAACATTTTCAATCCATTGGGTTTCCTTTTATTAACTTATTTATTTAAATAAATACAAAATGAACTAGTATATGTACTTCAGCACAACTGACAAGTGAGCCATTGTGCACAAGTAGCAAGGTAAACTGTTTAAACCAAAAGTGAAAACCATGCACTTCTTATGCACACTGACACACACACACACACACACACACTTGTGTACAGGATAATACCAACACGAGACTTATATTGCACTTTCCTTGTCTCTTGACTGTTAGACAGCTGCATAGGGCATACATCTATAATAATAATATACTGTGCAAACCAAGATAACTTAGTACTGCCACTTATTCTAATAAAAAATGAGCTTCTGTATCTTTATAATACTTAACTGTGTCCTACACCGAAACAGACATAACCTAATTTAAAGGTGTAAGTGATTAAATTTTCCAAGATGATACAGGTAAAGATTGATAAACCATAGAAATTTATTTAGTGGAGGATGGGATGTGGTCAACTACTATAAGCTAACACAATAATAGGAGTGTTAAAGTACAAAAATAACATATGTGACCGTCTACAGGAAAACCGGGCACAACGCGGCGTGCGTAAATATCGAGAAAAGATCGATCGATTTCTTAAAAGTGTATTGTTTCAAGCCAATGGAAGGGAACAGTTAGGTCTATTATAGTGGGAACGATTTAAGCTACGACGATAAAACTTGGAGAGCTCAATAACTGGACGCCGACAACTCTAAGTGCAAAATTTTTTTTCGAAGGGTGCCACGTTGTGCCCGGTTTTTCTGTAGACAGTCACATATTATGTCCAAACATATAAACAAATATCCACAATCTTCGATTGTGTTACCCCTGATAGTGATTCACTTTCTTTGCTCGTTCACCAAATAACATAAGTTTATGTAGTATCTTACAGTAAACCAGGTGTTACCTAAGCAAAAATACCATTGCTATAACACAAGATAAAAACTTAAATTTCCTGTAGTCACTATGACAATTCTCATGCTTCACCACCTTTCTTGTACAGGATAGGGCTAATAAATGCCCTGCACTATTAGCTCTATCCACTACAGGAAAGGTGATGAAACCATAAAAATATCCTAAATACGTTACTACAGGAAATTCAAATTTTTGCCCTGTGTAATTTTCTTTGCCACATTCTTAATTTAGATTTGTTTATAAAAATTTCTTCATTATGTTTTTCATGATATAATTTTGTGTATATAACTTCATACCTTCACAACTGCTTCAAGTCTGTCATTGTAAATAGGAACACTTGAAAGAGTACAGGAAATCTAAAATTTAATATTTATTGTCTTAAACTAAGTGTTACCATAATATCATCTTACCGCAGAGTCATCAACTGGATGAATGCTGCATGGACTCTCTCCAATTTCGATATGAATTTCTTCCAGCAGTACTGATTGCATATTTCTACCCTACAGTTAATAGAATAATTAATCTGTATTATTGTGCTTAAAGTGTTGTGTTTTTATTACATGTTGATTATTATAAAATATTTGCTTATGTTCTATGTAATTATGTTTTAAAACAGTTTCTACCTTTGAGAAATAATATATTTGTGCTTACTAAGAATGAAAGTATTATAGATCTATTATCCACAGCACTCAATGGAAATGATTCAGGAACAAATTCAGTTATAACAGGATCTTGTACAACAGCCAGAGGAAGTGTTGTAGCATTAGGAGAAGGTGCATTGTCCAGTCTTAAGACATAGTCAACCATGGATGTGGTGTCTTGAGTTGGAGGAGAAATACAAGTTAGAAATGAACTGCTGTTAGATCTACAGTTGGACTGTATACATATTTATTCAACTTGTCATTTTAGTCTTTTAGAACAGTCAGTAACTTACAGTAACTCCATTGATAATCATAAGAGGATTCAATGCCACATCTAAATTAGTTCCAGAAAATGTCAGTATAACTCCACCACTGCAATAAAGTTATTTTAAATATTGTTGAATTTAATCCTATTGTGATGTAACAGTAAATAATACCTATGGCATTTCATATCTAATATCTATAATAAAGACATTCTGATAAAGTATTTCATTTATTAAAAGAAGTTTAAATCTTACTCAATTGCAATACAATATTTATAGCTAGGCCGCAATAACATACAGTTATTTTATAAAAAAAATTTTTTTTCCAGGAAAATTGATGTTGTATTGTTCAATCAGAAAAACAGCTAACAATTAGAGTTCAAAGATAAATTCTTCAAGAACTAGTCCATCAATATAAAAAGCCTGCAGTTGTAAATATGTTCAATAAAGCAGAAACCTTACAAGTAGTTCTCACATGGAGATGGCTGCTTCAATTAGTGACATCCTAATTGTAGGAAGTCTAGGTTTTAATTGTGAGGCTCTAGCGGTTGGTTTTGTAGCCATTGCTGACAAATGAAGCTTTTCAGATGATTAATTCTCTGTGGCAAACTGCTCCACTGCAGCAGTTAAGATTAAATAAAATAGTTCATGCTTGTACTGTATATCCAGATTAAATTAATATCGAACAATGTCACACAAATATTGGGGACAACCAAATTAGTGGTTGATTTTGAGACAAAATTGTTCCATTATTATTGGTAGTCAATCATTATGCATGTCATTCTGCTCAATCAATGCACCATTAGCATAGTTGGAGTTATGTAGTGAGCATTACAACAAAATAACATAAGCACATACTAGAATAAAAAATAGGAAAATTGTACTTAACTTAGAAAAAAGTAACTATACTAAGTAGATAAAACCATATCACGTAACATAACTTGAACATAATATTCAAATTCTTTTTGTTTTAGTAAAAATAGAGCAAATATTAAATGTAATTATTTGAATAAATAAGAAACGGAGTTGTAAATACCTTATAATGGTTTGAGTAGGATGAACCAAAAGAAAAGTAGGATTATCTCTGAATGAAAAGTGCAGTGCAGTAGATGGAGTGATGGTTTCATTATCTATTCTGATTGATATACTAAGATTGTATAGTTTTGAAAGAATACCAGATGTTTTGCATTCAATTATTCCGTCTTTTCTGAAACTAAAACAAAAAAACAACAGCAACATCATAAAATTATCATTGGTATGTTATTGGAGGTTTCATTTAAAAAACAAACAATTTTTAATGTGTTGTCTAATTCAAAGTCAAAACATTTGCAAATCATCTCATTTAACAATGCAATCATCAATGACTACATTATGAAATGAGTAAGAAGCAATTAGTTGATTATTAAGGTAATGAGTGTTTTACGGTAAAAAATAATTATGATAAAAAGTCCTCTGGTGGGTACTAGTAGTGTTTCATTGCCTAAGACATAGAACTAAAACATTTTTAATATAATTTAGCAAGGAGCAATATAATCATGTGGAACCCACGAAAAAACAAAAAAAGTTTAAAGTTTACTTACACATTAGTGCATGTATCTGTAAAATTATTCAGTTGCACATCTGCATTATTTCCAATATCTAGATGTGTTCCACTGACAGTCAATACAGTACCTCCTGCTATAGGACCAGACCATGGACTGGCCCCAGACACAGTAGGAGTTAATACTTCACAATTAGAGGTTGCTGTGGCCTGCCCTGATCCTGAACTCCTTGCCAAGTCGATTACCAAGAAGTAAGTTCCAGCAGGTAATGGATTAGTTCTACATTTCACAGTAGCTCCAGCCATATAGTCTTCATTGATAGGAGTACATGGAAACATAGCATTAGATGCCCTCCTCAATGTAATACTATTAGCAGTGAAATCTCTGAATGTGACTCCTAGGTTTCTTCCTGTAATAGTAATAGTAGTACCTCCTCCTGGAGGTCCAGATTGTGGGGAGAAGCTTGTGATAGTTGGAGCTGGACATTGTTGGCCATCAGTAATAATAGCCATTGAACATTCCTCCCCCAATCTACAACTAGATGATGTATCACACCATCCACACTGGAAGTTGGTTCCTACTCTTGTATTGACACATGCCGAACAACCAGTACCAGAGAACAAGCAGTCATACAGAGTAACTATGGAGAGGAGACAAGTGAGTCTAAGTAAGAAATGAAATTATTATACTTACCATTCACAGGTGATAATGAATCAATATGATGAGTAATGAATAATCCATTAGTCCAAATAACTGATAAATTCACAGATTCATTGAAAAATGTTGTTGACAGCTGCAAATATGTATAATAACTTTTGTACAAACATTTACAGAAAAATTAAGATTCATATAATTGTGGTTGTGAGCCAAGATTTTGGGTATTGTTTTATCAGTGAATTTGTCAAATTACTACACTTATTAGAACTAATAGAATATATAATTAGTATGTTTTTTCTTTACGGAAGTATGAGTGATCAGTGGAGTAGGTAGTGGGGGGTCAGGGGAACCAATGGCACCTTCAATAATTCTCAAGGGGAGCCTGGCCCCCCAATACTTCTCCATGCTCGTACTACATTACATGCTTTACACTATGACGAGTGACCATTATATTTAAGTTACGAATCTAATTTAATAACACGTTGTATGTGAAAATTAACAGTGTCTAATTCAGTTACTAATACTCTAATTAAGATGCATCACAGCAGTTCTTGGCTTACTGAGATTAAAAGAAAACTTAGTGCAGCGATGTTCTCTGAGTACTTTTTTTTCAATTAGAAAGCAATGACTCAGAACTAAATACACAGTACACTTTGACCTCAGTAGCAACATCTTAATATAGTATAATTTGAACACGAAAAATAGAAAATCTAAAATACTGCCTAAATTCACACGCAAAGACACTAGAGAGTGTAAGCATATCATTTGAGTTGACACATTTATTCTATAACAGCTTTCAACATTGTCCTCTCAACAGCATTGTTATTGTAGGATATTTTTTAAGAGTTAAAGTTGAGGAGCCAAATTAACTTTTTTGAAATTTAACCCTTTCCACGCCGACTTTCTTCAACAATTCGGGCGTCTTTTAGAATTAGAATTTAATTTTGAATTTTTACCACACAGCAACCGCAAAAATCCACAAACAAACAGTCAGGCATACAAAGTAGGTAGCCATACCCTCATAACAAGCAAAATGAGCTTCTAAAAACCTGAAAATTTACCGGAACTTGTTCATCTTACAGCAAGTTTCGAGGAGACTCCGAGGAACTAGCCTAATTGATTGCTCTTTATGTCCAGTAGGAAAAAACTTTATCCATATTCTTTTTAAATGCTTAGGGACTCTCTTGCTGCCCATACGGGTTCCATATTTTTAAAAAAGGAAGTACAATGCCTACTTTATGTATAAAGATAAAATGACGTCTAATATAAAAAAAATTTTTTTTTAATTCGGAGAATGCAGACCTGTTCTCGCCCGCATATATGCGGCACGGCGTTGAAAGGGTTAGGGGGATTTCTCATTTCTATAAAATTGATGAAAGTGTAACCATGAAGATCATAATAATGTTCAGGTCGGGCCAAAACTGGTTTTCATCTTCCTACTCTACTGATGATGATTAAATTAAATTACATAAAGCACTATGCTTATCTTGAGCATAAGCATATAACTCGTGCATATGTGCTTTACTATTACTATTACTGTGTTCCTGTTATTTATATAACCAACACACAATCCAAATAAAAGTTGAGCATTTTTGTAGATTGAAATAATGTAGCATTGAATTTAGTGCATTATAATAAGAAAATAAGTTCAATGTTGAATAATAAGCTATAGTGCAAAAGTGGGAATTATAAAATGATCATTATATTCAAGATATGCTATAACATACCTGATTAGTATTCACATTACAAGTGAGACTAGTGGCATTGTTCCTAGTGGCTTGTAGTTCAGTTCCACCAATAGAACACAAGTATGAGAATCCTGACTCCTGGATGAAGACCACATACTGCACTCAATATCTGTTATTGGATATACATTAGTGATATAACTTACTACAAGAGGAAGGTTACTTGTAGTTAGTTGTAGATCAGTTCCTACTCTGACATGTTGAGAATAGCCATCACTTGAAGTCAATAACAATGGACAAACATCGCTGAAACTTTGTCCAACCATTAACTAAATGTTAAGGAAATTGAATTTAAAGACAATTAAGAAGAATTTTATTCTAAATACCTGTAATAAAGTCATTAAACTAGAGCTGGTGCGTTCAGTTGTGATTCCTCTGCATATTTTATTTATTGAGCACCATCCACATGCATTGTCTGTCTGAAGACATTCACTACATCTATAATATACAAGTATAAAACATTTTTAAGTTAGATCACGAATAAAGAACAAGCTTAGCTTAGCTGTTTCAAAACTGTAGTGAAACAGTCACTACATTATTAGAACTGCATTGAACTATTACACTGTGTTATTTTATTATTATTTCTAATTAGGTTTACCTGTATATATTATACATTATGGATTTGTTTCTCTATGTGTTTTCCCATGTGTATTTTATGTTTATCCACTCTTATCCTATTTCTAATTACGTTCAAACTTTTAACCATTTATGGATATCAGCCAGGAATTTTTGTGCCAGCATAATGGGTTCTGTAGTATATCTTATGAATTTAAGTGTGAATATACCAGTTTTATCAAATAGTATAATATATATATATTCCACCCTAAGATGTCTTTAGGTGCACAAGGCCTATAAAGTAACTCAATATAATAAATATACCAATAAAGAGCCAAGTTTAGTAGATATATAAGCGTTAGATTAAAAAAGCAAGAAAGAAGGAAGAGGATGGTGATTCATCTAGCCATAGAGCTCAAGATGTATGTGAAGCTGGTGCTACTCTATTTTCAAGTTCTTTAGGACATTCCATTGCAACCCTTGCAGGTATGGACTTCTTTAGTGAGGCCAAAACTGCGGAGGTCTTTTAAGCTTGAGCAGTGATTGTCTTAATGCGGCAGTGTCTCTGTGGTTTGTACTTTTGAAATAATCCTTAGTGATTTCATCATTCAGTTTTTCCAAACCTTTTTCCATATAATATATCTAGAAATTCTGGCACGTGACTGACTAAAAATATGGATATAGCTACAACATTTTTTGTTTGATATACAGAAAAAATTTTGACATCCATTTTTTTTTTTACTATCTAAAGGCTTTTGCATCTGAATTTGAGAGACGACTGATAGATCAAAGAACATTATACATCACTATCAACTTTGTCCAAAGGAATTGTATTGTTCTAGCCTCATTTATGTTTTGAAAAAAAGAGTACAAATATCTATTTCTTGAAACAATCATAGTTTCTCTGGTCCCGTTAAGTCTCTCCATTTCAGACACTTTGTATTTTTGTCTGAACAAAAATTTAATTACTTTAGATTTTTCATTTACAATGTTTACGCATTTCATGACATTAATACCACAGTCGGAGGAGCTTTCTATACTATCAAGTCTCCTCAATTCTTGTATTAACAAATTAATTAGCACGTCACTGATTCTCAAGAACAAATGTAGTATATCGGGTATGACATGATCGATAGGGATAGAGGGAAAGATTAGCTGCCTAAATGCGTCCAAATTTTTGTCTTCCTTTCTTCATAGCCAATCTTTGTATGTCTTTGATTGTTCTAGCTCCATGCCTTGAATGGACCAGATTTTATGTATGTTATGTCTGTCTTCTGCCGAACAGGTGCACCATATACAGGAGTATTTGGCATTTGCAGCTTCAATTCCTATACACAGAGCAAGAAATTTCAAGGTTAGCTCCCAAGAAAATTCAACAGAAAACTGTTGATCATTCACTGTTACAAATTTTATGGACCTAATCTCATCACATAATGTCTTCCAATGCTTCAGATAGTCCTGAATACTTTCATCACAATTTAATAAAGTTATGGTATGAATACCACTGGGGAAGTTTGGATGGAGCAGGGTACCATATCATAAGGGGTACAAAATCACTAGTCCAGGGTATCCAAAGACCTTACCACCCACATGTGGGGGGAGTGGGGAGAGGGTCTGGTATCATCAAACCTAGCTATACCCATTTATACATGACTATAATTCCTGTGCTTGGCCAAAATTGCTGTAAGCATATCGCATGGTCAATTGAGGTCTTAAAGGACAGTTGAGTATCAACTGGGACCGACCACACACACACACTTTGGAAGTCTTTTATATTGCATTCCACGAGAACTATAATTTGACACCAGATCCTCCGACCAGCCCATTAATTGGAAAAGGTCACAAGTTAGACGGACACCTGTCACGCGAAATTCAGTCCCACCCAAAATCTGTCCCCCCCCCCGGACCAAAAAGAGCTGCGAATTACTGTCTGCCAGACCAAATTTGGTTGCCAAATATGGTCCCCCATAAAAAAAAATTCTCTTCTATGGAGGCGGATCAAAATGCCAGTTCCCTGGACCTATTTTGGCTGCCAATATCAGTCCCCTATGACACACTCTTCTTGTTTGCAGCCAACATTTCAGCAATTTCAGTGAACAACAAGAGATGGTGTATGAGAAACACTTAAGAAGTACAAAATGGCTACCCTGCTGTCACTAACAAGAGTAACTATTGGTCCTTGTTTCTGTTAGGCTTTTGCATAAATTTAATGGGTGCAGTTTGAGTATAGTTTGCCATAATTGGGTATGGCCAGTGTCCTGGAAGTGGTTCTAACGTTAAAGGCTTTCAAATTTTTTTTTGAATTTACTGAATTACATTTCATTATAAAAATTAATTCTCTGTCGTCTCTAATCTAAATCTTGACAGCAGCTAGATAAAACAAGGAATGATTGTGCCCCTCAAACCCTGTCTAAAAGGTATGGATCCACCATTGCCTTTTTATAGTAAATAACCATATTAATGTATTTAAAATAATACTTTTTTAGCCCACAAATCTTGAATGTGTTGTACTGTAATGATAAGATAACGTGACTTAATTCAACTCCTTTTGATTTTATTTGAATACTATAAAATAAATATTGATGACATGGCATTTAAACAACAATAGAATAAGCAGCAAGTGATGTGAATGCATTATTTTGGTATGGTCGTTCTTTTGGTAGAGATCCATCAGTACAAATAAGAATTTCATAGTGATTGCTGTTCACGTGACAAATCTCAAAATGATCAATGTCAGATGTTAACTTTAACTGGCAGTCAGAAGGAAAGATCAAGTCAGCTGCTTGACTTGAAGAAGACATCTTTGCCCAATAGTAATTGTGTGGTGTCCTTTGTCAAGTACAACAAAAACAGGCATGCTGAAATACAGTGACAATGCGAAAATTTCCACATGTGTTCCCCAAATACCATTTTTTTTCATTTCGTTTGTGTGCTTCTTTACTGTTGCAGGAAAGCAGTACGATATAAAGCAGCTCTTGTTTAATACAATAAATTTCACAAGAACTTTTCGAACCAGGAAATAATTTTCTTCAGTTCCAAAAAGAATGAATGATATGCTTCTAAATAGCAGTTTCCATCACCCATTATAGAATGCCTTTGACGAGACTGATTATTCAAATAGCAGTCTAGCTCACTGATGGCCTATCCTTGGTTCGAGTTTAACGATACCTGCAAGAATAAGTTTTCATTAATTCAGAACACAAATGGCAATAATATCAAAGCTCAAAGTATCTTTTGTACAATGTCATGATTATTGCCACTTTATATGAGTTTTTTTGGAATCTACAATTTTTAAACAAATTATGCAAAAAAAATTACTTGTTGTGTAGATCCAGTGCACTTTCTCTTAACACGTTTTTTTTTCTTCCTTTCAAGGCCCCCGAACTTCTTCATATCGATGCAATACAGGCATGATCCACAATCATTCGCCAAACATCCTTCACATTTCATGCATCCTCTTCCTAAAATATAGCAACATGACCATACTAACATGAATTTATAACACTTAATGTAATAGTATTTACGCTTTATATATCTACTTGGGATACAATTCAATCTCTTGAAATCTTGGCTGGTAGATTGAACATGATTAAGTAAAGCTCAGGGAGTTTATTGGTATTCGACTTTTTACCTCCTCTCCCATTTTAGTTTCTTGCTGAACTAATTCTTCACTATCTAAGTAGCTGCAAATAGTTCACATTTTAACTTACTTCTGAGAAACTTTCTCCATCCAGATTCTGTTGTTTACGTGCAAATGGCTAACATAAATGTAATTTATTTGACAATTGTTTTAAGATATGGTATGTAAGCTAAGATACTTTAGAAAGTATGTCACTTATAGTCAGAGACCATTGTAATTGACTAATGAATCTACTAAATTAATCTCTATTTAAACTATATAAAAGTGTTTCCCTCTATTTCATTCATTTCACTGTCTTACTTTTGAGTCACTTCTGTCATCAGATCTTGTTCTTTTCCTGTACGTATACATCACTGTTTTAACATATAATTAGAGGATAGGTAATTGATAATTTACTTTTGTAATACAAAAGGTTTTTGCTAACCATTTCTTCACTTAAGTTAAACATACTCTTCAGTAAATACTTAAGGCCAAGAGGAAAAAGAACATCCTATGTGTATAGGAAAATAGCTGAACAACAACAACAGGAATGAACCAACAACAACAAACCACTAGTTAAAAGAAATGGTTCATAAAATGTCAGCTATACTATTACTACCTTCATATCATGGACACAAAAATGTGGGATTAAGAAAGCTACAATATCTTCATATTGAGCTGACGTCAAACATGAGATACAATTGCTCGCACTTCTTAGAATATCTAACAATCAACCATTAAATAAGTTTCAATGAATAAAATAAATAATAGCTGAACTTACTTTGAGTTCTAGCTGACAAATTAAAATGATTACTAAAACTTTTTTTTGAAAATTCCTTTAATTGTGGCAAAATTATTTGAACTATTTCTTTGGGTTCTATTTTATGTAGAATTTCGACACACTCCTCTGCACTTCTAAACTCTATCTTTTCTTCTTGAGAAACTAATGATTTGGTACTGTTAGGTGAACACATATTATACATAAAGTGTCATGAATAACTAATACAATAGGATTAGCTAATCATTTAACAGGCATACATAGGACAAACTTGCTATTTGAAGCATCTTCAGAAAAATGTAGAGATGAGTTTGAGTCATTTTTCTGTGTCTACAATGATTAATATAGAAGTGGTGTGATTCAGAAATAACATAGTTAGTATCAGAAAACACTAACTTGCGAGTCTGCTAGATGTGTGAGACTTTCACATGAAGACTTAGTGAAATCAATACAAAATAAATTAAGTACAAGTAAACAAAATAATCCATGGTGAATGGTGTTTGTGATAAAATTTCAGCATCTTCCACTTTTGAGCAATCTGAGTCTGCTAGGTGTGCGAAACTTTCACATGAAGACTTAGTGAAATAAATACAAAATTAATTGTTAAGTACAAGTATAAACGAAATATTTTATACCATAGGACTACTCGGTGTTTGTGATACATTTTCAGCATCTTCCACATCTGAACACTGTGAGCCTAATAGGTGTGTAGAACTTTCGCAAGAAGACTAAGTGAGACAAATACATGAAAACACTTTTGAAATTTCTAATATGTATGTTTATACCATTGGACTCAAGGTTCCTTCTCTAGATAACAACCCATGAAAGTCCTGCAAGCTTTCAGACTCCGAGGAGGAATGATCAGAAGGCAACTATAAAAATGATATTGTATTAGGTGTAAATGAACTTAAACTTGACTAATTATTACAAAATTACCTCACTTGGCATGATGTACTTCTTAAGGTGAACTCCATTTACTTGGGAAATAAACTTGGCGGGATCAGTAATTTCTTGTAATCGGTATAAGCCTCGACCAAGACTAGCTACTACAATATAAGGTCCTACCCATTTATGATCAAGCTTGCCTCCTTTCCTTTTCTTTCCTAAAAAATCTTTCTTTGGAACGTAGCCACCTACTTGATACACATCGGGATTTGAATGCTTCCTGTCATATGCTTCCTTTTGTTTCAACTGTGCGTTTGCCAACTTCAGACGTGACAGGTGGTGTACCATATTGTAAATCAATTGGCAGAACTGGCTTACTGGCAAACATCAATTCAAAAGGTGAGTACTTTGTAGATTCCTGCTCAGAAGTGTTATATGCAAAAATGCAGGTGTCAAGGTAATCCTCCCAGGTAGTCTTTTTCTCATCAATGAACTTCACCAGCATGTTTTGCAATGTTTGGTTAAAACGTTCAATTAAGCCATTTGCCTAAATATAATATTTATTTATAGTATTGGAGAAAATAAAAAAATATATGATACCTGAGGGTGATAAGGAGTTGTAAGACGATACTTTACTTTTAGTAGTGTCATCAATTCTCTGTTTAGCATGTTGTTAAATTCAGTGCCTTGATCAGAAGTTACAATGCGGCATATTCCCATCTTCATAAATAGCTAAGCAATCAACTATCATAAAGTAATCAATATTTTTTTCTTCACATTACCTTGAACAAAGCAGCTGCTACATTCACTGCATATTTGTTAGGCATAGGCACAGCTTCTACAAACTTAGTAAAATAGTCTGTAATTGTAAGAATATAGATGTTTCCCTGATGAGAGCTAGGGAATATTGGACCAATGAAGTCAATGCCGATATGGTACCAAGGTGTAACCACAGGAATTGGGTTGAGCTCTGGAGTAGATATGCTCAATTTTCTATTGCTTCTTTGGCATGCATCACATTTGCTTATCTAAGAAATTCACAAATAATTATTTCTATAGTGTAATTATATTCCATTATGCGATATCATGTTACATGTTTAATATAAATTAAAATAGCTAACTACAGTCTACGTTATTGTATATAATGCATAATGATTGTTATGTAGGTATCAAAATCAGTCAATAAATTAACAAAACCATAGTTAAATAATCTAGTTGAATAAGTACAC